>MTEW01001960.1_pt1 | contig 250185 bp, 224 predicted proteins | sample 1042681 | NCBI WGS metagenome assembly MTEW01 (sample SAMN06185811, study PRJNA358809) | soil metagenome | isolation source: soil biostimulated with citrate as carbon source | place: India | collected 2015-05-23 | reverse complement strand
TATTAACCACTATGACAGTAGCTAACCTGGATCAGGCTATTGAGCTGGTAAATAGTAGCCCGTACGGTAACGGTACCTCGATCTTCACCGCCAGCGGTGCCGCTGCCCGTAAGTATCAGCATAATATTGAAGTAGGTCAGGTCGGTATCAATGTGCCGATCCCGGTGCCGCTGCCGTTCTTCTCGTTCACCGGTTGGAAAGGCTCTTTCTACGGTGATCAGCATGCCTACGGTAAGCAAGCGGTGCGGTTCTACACCGAAACCAAAACCATTACAGCGCGTTGGTTCGATGACGATATTCAGGTCAGTGGCCCGAATATGTCAATTAACCTGCGTTAACCGGTGACAGGAGCAGGCGTGGCGGCGTCTAAAGTAAAGACAAACTAAAAAAAATTTGCAGCTTTAGCGTCGCCCGTTTCGCCTTTTACTGTGCACTTTTACTGTAATTAATCTGGTAGTACAGGACAGTAACGATGAATTTCAATCTGACTGAAGATCAACAGGCCTTTGTTGAGGTCGCCCGCCAGTTCGCTGAGCAAGAGTTAGCGCCGCATGCGGCGACCTGGGATCGCGAACATCATTTCCCGAAAGACGTGCTGCAAAAGGCCGGTGAGCTGGGCTTTTGCTCGCTGTATACGCCGGAAGAGTTTGGCGGTATGGGCTTATCCCGGCTGGATTCCTCCATTATTTTTGAACAGCTGGCAATGGGCTGTACCGCGACTACAGCGATGCTGACGATTCATAATATGGCCACCTGGATGATTGCCAGCTTCGGCACTGAGGCGGTTAAAGAAAGCTGGTTACCCAAGCTGGTTACCGGTGAGCAATTAGCGTCCTATTGTTTAACCGAACCGGGTTCAGGCTCAGATGCCGCCAGTTTACGCACCAGTGCCCGCAAAGACGGTGAACACTATGTGTTAAACGGCTCAAAAATGTTTATCTCTGGCGCTGGTTCAACTGAAGTCTTAGTCGTGATGGCACGCACCGGTGAAGCCGGCCCGAAAGGGATTTCTGCCTTTGTGGTACCTGCTGATGCGAAGGGCGTAATCTACGGCAAAGCCGAGGAAAAAATGGGCTGGAATGCGCAGCCGACCCGACTGGTGACCTTTGAAGATGTGCGTATTCATCAGTCTGCGCTGTTGGGTAGTGAAGGGCAAGGCTTTAGTTTTGCGATGAAAGGCTTAGATGGTGGCCGGATTAATATTGCTACCTGTTCTATTGGTACAGCGCAGCAAGCCTTGAATACGGCCCGTAACTATATGCTGGAGCGGCAGCAATTTGGTAAGCCGCTGGCGGCGTTCCAGGCACTGCAGTTTAAACTGGCGGATATGGCGACCGAACTGGTCGCTGCCCGTCAGTTAGTGCGCTTAGCTGCCTTTAAACTGGATACTCAGGATCCGGAAGCAACTGCCTATTGTGCGATGGCCAAGCGGTTTGCTACTGATGTCGGTTTTAGTGTTTGTGATCAGGCGCTGCAGCTGCATGGTGGTTATGGTTATATTAAAGAATATCCGCTGGAGCGGCACTTCCGTGATGTACGGGTACACCAGATCCTGGAAGGTACCAACGAAATCATGCGGCTGATTATTGGTCGTCGCCTGCTGGACGAAGCTGCCGGCGCTATCCTGTAATACAGCGAGGTTAAACTCGGGTAGGTTGTTTCCCGGCTTACCCGTGGCCGTCACCGCTTAGCCAGATGCTATGCGGTGACGGCAAGCGCTGCGCCTTACGCCTGCAGCCAAACAGAAGGACTCATCATGCTTGAACACTCTGTTGCTCCGGTGCTCTATCAGGAGCTGACCGCAGTTAATGGCAAAAAAATTGCCGTCGCTACCCTTAATTCTGAAAAATCCTTAAACGCGCTAAGCTTGCCGATGGTGGAGTCATTACTGCCACAGATGCTGCAATGGAAAGCCGATCCGCAAGTGGCGCTGGTAGTATTACAAGGCGCTGGCGATAAAGCCTTTTGTGCCGGCGGTGATATCCGCGATCTGTACCAGGCGATGAAAGATCAGCCTGGTACTTATCAGCCCTATGTCGAAGATTTTTTTACCAAAGAATACCGGCTGGATTATTTAATTCATACCTTTGACAAACCAGTACTGGTTTGGGGCAACGGTATTGTGATGGGCGGTGGTCTGGGCTTAATGGCCGGTGCCTCGCATCGCGTAGTCACGGCGAGCAGCCGGATTGCAATGCCGGAGATGGCCATTGGTCTGTATCCGGATGTTGGTGCCAGCTGGTTTTTAAACCGTATGCCGGCGGGCTGCGGCCTGTTTTTAGGTTTGACCGGCGCTTCTATTAATGCTGCCGATGCGCGTTTTATAGGTTTGGCTGATGTCTTTATCAGCCATGAGCAAAAAGCCGAACTGCTGGACAAACTGTTGACGGTTAATTGGGGTAATACGGTGGCGCTTAATCATCAGAAGCTCTCTGATGTACTGCGCGCGCAGGAAGAAGGTTGTCGCACCCAGATGCCACTTAGTCAAATCCGGCTGCATCAGGATGCGATCAGCCGCTTACCCGGGCAAGCGGATCTGGCTGGCGTAATGGCGGCAATAGACGCCATGCAGGGTGAGGATAAATGGTTGCTAAAAGCCAAGGACTCACTGCGCTACGGTAGTCCAATCACGGCACATATTGTGTATCGCTTATTGCAACTGGGGCAAAGTTTAATTCTGGCCGACAGTTTCCGCTTGGAGCTTGGCTTAAGTGTGCAATGCGCCAAACTGGGCGAGTTTCAGGAAGGGGTGCGGGCACTGTTGATTGATAAAGATTTACAACCCAAGTGGCAGTATCCGGATGTGAGCGCTGTGCCGCAGGCGGTGATCGATGAGTTATTCCGTTCACCGTGGCGCGCCGGGCAACATCCGCTGCAGGATTTAGGCAAGCTAGAAAACTAATTTATGGCGCTGGCCGCAAGGCGGTCAAACCTGATAACAAGGATAAGACAATGGCAAAAGTAGCTTTTATTGGTTTAGGTAATATGGGCGGCCCGATGGCGGTCAATCTGGTTAAAGCCGGTCATCAGGTTACGGCTTTTGACTTATCGGTCAATGCATTGGCCCAGGTAAAAGCCGAAGGGGCAGCCGTGGCCAGCTCGGCAGCTGATGCCGTTGCCGGCGCTGACTTTGTTATTTCGATGCTGCCTGCGGCGAAACACGTGCTGAGCTTATATCTGGGGGAGCAGGGCATTGCCACCCACATCGATAAAAAAGCGCTGGTAATTGATTGCTCGACTATCGATGCGGACAGTGCCCGTAAACTTGGTGCAGCTTTGGCTGAGCAAGGTCTGGCCTTTATTGATGCGCCGGTTTCCGGTGGTGTCGGCGGCGCTAAAGCTGGTACCTTAACTTTTATTGTCGGCGGCAGTGACGCAGATTTTGAGCGGGCGAAAACCGTACTAAGCAATATGGGGAAAAACCTGTTTCATGCCGGCGCGGTTGGCGCCGGGCAGGTCGCAAAAATTTGCAACAATATGCTGCTCAGTATCCTGATGGTCGGTACCTCAGAAGCGCTACAAATGGGTATTGATAACGGTCTGGATCCGAAGGTCTTGTCGGAGATTATGCTAAAAAGCTCGGGCCGTAACTGGACCCTGGAATTGTATAACCCTTGCCCGGATGTGCTGCCAAATGTGCCGTCATCTAATGGCTATCAGGGCGGCTTTATGGTCGATTTGATGGTCAAAGATCTGGGGCTGGCGCTGGAAGCGTCGCTGCAAAGTGGCAGCAGTACGCCGCTGGGGGCCCTGGCGCGTAGCTTGTATGTGGCGCACCAGCGGGCCGGCAATGGTAAGCTGGATTTTTCCAGTATCTTTACCTCCTTTGAAAAAATTAAGAATTAACACCGAGAAAGCTTTCTCCGAACCGCAGGATGACTGCGTACATTTTTTCTGAGACACGCCGTGAACCGTCCCTGGGGCTCGATTCCGGCCATCCATGGCCTCCAACGGTCTCAGAAAAAAGTACATCCGCCATCCCGCTTACTACGGATGTACCCTTAGATTTTCATCTGAGACAGGTTTTAAACATCTGTCGTAGCCCGATAGAAGTGGTGAATTTATTATGAACTTAAAAGATAAAACAATAGTAATTACCGGTGGCGCCCAGGGCTTAGGCTTGGAAATGGCGCGGATGTGTGCTGCAGAGGGTGCCAAACTGGCGCTACTGGATATGAACCCGGAGCAGCTGGCAGCGGCGAAGGCGGAGCTGTCAGCGCAAACCCAGGTGGCAGTCTACGTTGCTAACGTGGCGGATGAGGCGCAGGTCGAAGCCACTTTTGCCCAAATCGATGCCGATTTTAACGGCATTGATGGCCTGATTAACAACGCCGGTATTTTACGCGATGGCTTGCTGCTGAAAGTTAAAGACGGTGAACTGGTTGCCAAGATGCCATTACAACAGTTCCAATCGGTCATTGATGTCAACCTGACCGGGGTATTCCTGTGTGGTCGGGAAGCCGCTGCACTGATGGTTAAACACGGTCGTAAGGGTGTCATTATCAATATGTCGAGCGTGGCCCGTGCCGGTAATATGGGGCAAACGAACTATGCTGCCTCTAAAGCCGGGGTCGTGGCGATGACTGTGACCTGGGCACGTGAATTAGGCCGTTATGGCATCCGCGTGGGCGCTATTGCGCCTGGCGTGATCCGCACCGCCATGACCGATGCCATGAAGCCTGAAGCGCGCGAGCGCCTGGAAAAAATGAAACCGGTTGGCCGTTTAGGTGAAGCTGCAGAGATTGCGCATACAGCTAAGTATATCTTTGAAAACGATTTCTTTACCGGCCGGGTGGTAGAAATTGATGGTGGTATCAGTTTCTAAACCGTTGTTTTCTCTTTGCTATAGAAAAGGCGCTGCGGCGCCTTTTTTAATTGCATTATTGAGTTGCAGTATTTATATTGAGATTTAATATTTTGTGGTGCAATAACGCATCACTTTTGCACCAGGGGCGCGCAATGACGAGACAGAGTGTAACACTTAGCCAAGCGAACGAGCAGTGGCTACAAGAAAAGGTGCAGAATGCTCATGAATACAACAGTAAAAGTGAGCTGATCAACGAGTTAATCCGCAACGCGAGGCGAGCTGATGCCATCAATCAAAAACTCGCGGCAGCAGAAGCGGCCGGCTTTACTGATAAAAGTGCGGAGCAAATACTTGCAGAGTTTAAAAAAAAGCTGCTGATTAATGACTGAGTTTTATCAATATCGCTTATCAGAATTAGCAGTCGCTGATTTAGAACGGATCTATGCTTTCGGGATTTGCAACTATGATATTTCGCAAGCGGATCTTTATTATTATGAATTTTTTCAGATGTTTCAGAAAATAGCAGAAAATCCTTTTTTATTTCAAACGATTGATCACATAAGACCAGGATATAGACGCTGTCTTTGTGGTCGTGACCATATTTATTTTCGTATTAATGGGCAAATAATTGAAGTTATGGCAATAATAGGTTCTCAATCATTAGAGTTATGGCTACCTTAACCGGCGTACGGAGTTTATATGCGAGCTATCTTTATAACCTTGTTATTATTAATGTCCTCTACTGCTTATGCTGATGATAGGGCCGATCTGACTGCTTTACTGGCCGAATTTCTGGATGGCGCGACCCGTAATGACCCTGCGGTACACGATAAGTATTGGGCGGAAGAACTCATTTATACCAGTTCGGCCGGGCGGCGTTTTGGCAAAGCCGAGTTAATGCAAGGGGTTAATAGTCGTGGTGAGCTGCCAGCGGCTGAGATTAACATGCGTTACAGCAGTGAAGATCTGCAGATCCTGCAATATGGCGATACTGCAGTGGTCGCTTTTACCCTGGTTGGTACCTCAGCGCAGGAAACCTTACGTTTTTTAAATAGCGGCACCTTCGTCAAACGTAATGGTAAATGGCAGGCAGTAAACTGGCAGGCCACCCGTAAGCTGGATTAAATAAAGTTTTGCCAGGCGGCGATCTGAGTAAAAATTCTGAGCGTAAGCTAAGCTAGACTAACGAGCTGTCTAGCAAAGTAGGAGCTAATTATGCCTTATCATCGCGCAGAGCATCTTAATCATCAGGATGTACGGATTGACGAGCTGGTGGTGCATTCTTACGAAATGGGGGTTTATCTGGTCGAGGCCGACTACGATGGTCGTCGTGGTTTTTTGGTTAATGATGACAATCATCCACAGCGGTTTCACAGTGTGGAGCAGGTTAAGCAATCGCTGAGTGATTGTACCGTGCGCCAGGCCTGGTTGTTGCATCAGTCGGCCTACGACGAGATGTGTGGTGGCCCGGAAAAGACTGACAACACTTTAAAAGTGCCGCTTTGGGTCTGAGCGGCTCCAGCTGGACCAATACTGGTTAGCTGAACCTGTTTATTTCAGCACAGGCCGGGCGCTAGTGCCGCCATGCCTGTACTGCGTATTTAACTGCTTAAATGACCTGCGCCAAACGCTGCCACATTTTCTGGTTGCGCTGTTTTAGCGTAGCCGCCCGCTCTGCCACCACTGCAGCTAAGGCATCTTTTTCGTGCAGTAGCTGCGCTAAGGCATCTAATAAGCTTTGCTCTGACAGTTCAGCAACACAAAAATCACCCATGCCAAAATCACTCATCATCGCATGATATTTATGGCTCCAGCTGGTAGCGATACAGGGGACACCCTGGCTTAGTGCATTTACTGCACCGTGAAAACGTGAACTGACCGCCAGCTCCGCCTTACCAATAAAATATTTTACCGCCAGCGGATCTTCGATTTGTACCAGGCCGCAGGGCGAACGGGCGGCGATTTCGGCGCATAGCTCAGCATCTTCCTTACCTTCGTGGTTGACCAGCACCGGCTGAATGCCCAATGCCGTCAGATAATCGGCCGCAGCAGCGAAAGCCGCAACATAGTCGCTGCGCATCGCTTCGGCATTGGCATGATTAAACTTGGAGACGACCTTGGAATTTGGGATCAGCGCTGCGAAAGGCACATTCAGCTGTGGCACCTCGGCATTGGCTTCCGCGCTTAAACCGACGGTAAAGTCCGGGGTTAACACCACATGCTCTGGCAGGACATCGACACAGCTTTGTAAATGTTGCAGTGAGACCGGATCACGGACAAAAATCAGCCGTGCGTGCTGAATAATATCGCGCATTGCCGCTTTACTCTCCTTAGAGCTAAAGGGGCCAAAGGCTTGCGGCATAAAGACAAAGGGTTTACCGGCTTTGCTAAAACGCACCACTTCTTTGGCGGTATTCTGCAAGAAAGTCAGCGGCCACTGGTCACCGTAAGCAAAGCCACTGGCTTCCAGAATTAGATCGACATCGCGCTCGGTAACCATACCGTAACGTTTAAATAAACGCAGTAAAGGCCCGGGTAGCTTGCCCAGGGCACCGGTGAGATCCAGGCCTTTGCGCCGGAATGAGAGTTTTTGCCAGGCGCCATGGCGGGCACGCTCCGGGTAAGGCAGATTGGGGCCGGGAGACAGCACCAGCTCAAAGGATTTATTCAGTTTTTTCAGGCCTTGCAAACAGGCCAATAGCATCAGATAGGCGCCTTTGTTACGGAATTGCACGCCTTTAATTTCGACAAAATAGGGTTTAGTCATAAGGTTTCCTTGATCAGGCTTTTACCCGCAGCAGTTGCCAGAACTGTTCGCGGGTGCGCTTGGCGAAAAATAAAAAGAAGAAAGAGGCATAGGCATAAGAAATCAGCGTCGCCCAGGCGGCACCGACAATGCCGTACTGAGGGATTAGCCATAAATTCAGCCCGACATTTAAAAGCGCACCCATACCATGGCTAAATAGCGATAGTGGTTCTTGTTCGGTGATCACCAGGTGCTGGCCAATCAGATAACGGACAAAGATAAAACAGCCGGACCAGATATGAATTTGTAATACGGTTACTGCGGCGCTAAAGGCTTCACCAAATAATAGCACCACTATCCAATCTGCTGTCAGGCTCATCACCACCGCGATCGCCAGGGCAGCACTAAAAAACAGCAGCGCAAAACGGCGTAGCTTGATTAAATAACCGTCCCAGCTTTTTTCATAGGCTTTTAGCATATCCGGGTAATAGCGCACGGCCAGCGTGGCCGGAAACACATACCACAGCTCCGACAAACGGCTGGCCGCGGCATAGATACCGGCTTGCTCAGTGCCGGCCATTGCACCCAGCATCACAATATCAATTTTCAGATAGATAACAGAGACAATGCCGGATAACCACAGCCAGGATGAGCGTTGTAACAACTGCTTGCCATAGGCCAGGCTAAAGTATTTTGGGTGATAGCCCGGCCAGCGCTGTTGCTCTTCTTTAAAAGGCCGGTGTTTCTGGCGATAGATCCAATACTGGGCCAGCGCGACAATCAAAAACTCGCCGGCGTAAATCAGCAATAAACTGGCAATACCGAAGCCCTGATAGAGCAAAACCAGTTTTAAGCCAAAACTTACCAGTGAAATTATCGATTTAACATAGGCCGGGGTGCGGAAAGTTCCCTGATAATTCAGATAAAATTCAAACAGCAGAAAGCCAAAAAACGCCTGCAACATAAACAGCAGCGGTATGGTATAGCTTAAATGGCCGCTAAAGAGTTCGCCATTAAGCAGGTAGAATAGTGCCAGCATCAGGGCGCCGCCGACTAGCCCCAGCCCCAGCCGGATACTGACGGCGGTGTAGAGCATCGTCATGGCTTGCTGACCGCTATCTAGCTTAACCATTTGCCGCACGACCAGATTATTTAGTCCCATGCTGGTTAGCGGCACTAAAAAGGCACTCCACGCCATCACGATAGAGTATATACCCAGCTCACTGGCACCCAGCATGCGGGCGACAAAGATCGTCAGTACTGCACCGGCACTGAGTTTAACCAGCTTGTCACCCAGCATCGCCGTAGCGCGGGCCAGTAAGATTTTTTTAAGCAGTTTCAACCTTTGGCTCCCTGTAAACGGCGGCGTAGCGCCGATAGAATGCGCCAGACATTCTGCAATAGCTGGATATAACCGGCGAATAGCAGCAAAAACAGCAACAACATAATGCCCTCCGGGATCAGCAAATACTCACCGATAATGCCGATACAGGCAAAGATACAAGCCAGAGCGGTAATCAGCGTTAACGATTCGCGGGAGTTCAGGCCCAGACGCAGCGAGATATGGTGTAAGTGTTCGCGATCGGCCTGAAAGGGGGACTGGCCTTTGCGGATCCGTCGCACCATAATAGCGACCATATCCATCAGCGGTATGGCAATTAACCACAGTGCAGTAACGGGCCGGAAACTGGCACTTTCACTCTGGGTGCCGACGATCAGCAGCCAGATCACAGAAAAACCAATTAACATGCTGCCGGCATCGCCCATAAAGATCTTTTTACCGGGCACCAGCTGTAAATTAAACGCCAGATACGGCAGCATAGCGCAGATCAGTACCATCGGTAGCAGCGCCTGTTCAACCTGACCCCACAACAACATAAAGCCGGCAATGGCAACAAAACTAACCAGACTGAGCATGCCGGCTAAGCCATCGATACCGTCAGTCATATTAAAGGCGTTAATGGCGGCTATCACCGCAATCAGGGTGACAGGGATACCGAGAAAACCGAGCCTGACATCGCCATAACCAAATAAATTACCCAGATTTGCCAGGTGCAGATCGAGTACATAGACCATGGCTGCACTCAGCAGTAACTGCACCGCCAGGCGTAATTTCACACTTAGATCCAGATAATCATCAAAGGCGCCGAGGATCACCAGCGCACCGGCAAGTGTCAGGTAGTAGCCGGCATGTAAGTCCGCAACCGGAAACAAGACAAAGCCAAGCAGCATGCCGGTAAATACCGATAAGCCGCCGATCAGCGGAATGGCGCCCTGATGTTGCTTACGGCCACGCGGAATATCGACCAGACCAATACGTTGCGATAACGGATAAAAACTTAAAATGGCAAGCAGGCAACCGGCAAACGCCGTTATCATCAATAGAAGCTGAGTTGTCATAGTGGTTTCTTTTTCATCATCTTTTTATTCAGCTGGCTGTCAGCAGCACTCTGGTGTAATGATACTGCTTAGTGCGACAATAAACGACTAGCTGGCCGCGGTCCTGACAAATAAATTAACGGAACCGGCAATTATCCGTCTTCTCAGGAGTAAAGCACAGGGTGACTGCAACACAACCCCGGGTCCTCGTGATCACTAATATGGGTCCTAAACCCTCATCACCGTTTCAGGGCAACTTTGTGCGCGCCCAGGTCACGGCATTACAGGCTCAGGGTCTGCAGCCTGCCTATCATTATATGCGCTGGCACCGTGACTCTTGGCTGAACAGGTTATTGAAGTATCCGGTTTTTTTCCTCGATTTTTGCCGGCGTTTTCTGTTTAGCCGCCAAGGCTATCAGATATTGCACGTCCATTTCTTTTATCCGACAATCTGGTTAGCGCTGGTATACCGTTGGTTACGCAATCCGCAGGCGAAAATTGTCGTCACCTGCCACGGCTCAGATATCTATCATTATCAGCCACCCGGGCGCCTGTATCGCTGGTGCGCGCGGCAGGTGGATAGCTGGATCTTTAGTAGTGAGGCGCTGGCGCAACAATTTTTTATGCAGCCAGAGCGGGCGCAGGTGTTGGCGGCTGGTATTGATAACCGCTATGCTAGCGCGACCTGGCACAGCAAAGCCGATAAAGATATTGATCTGCTCTATGTTGGTACACTGGACCAGAATAAAGGGATGGATCGCTTACTGGCTATGTTGCCACAGCTGCAAGCCTGGCGCGTGGTGATCGCCGGTTCAGGGCCCTGGCAGGCAGCACTGGCACAAGCCACTGCCGCCTATCCCAATATCACCTTGCTTGGCCCACAAAGCGGTGCGGATTTGCTGGCGCTGTATCAGCGCGCCCGTTGCTTTATCAGTTTATCGCGCAAAGAATCTTTTGGTCTGGTAATGGCTGAGGCGATGGCGTGTTATACGCCTGTTGTGGCGACCGATACTGATGGTGCCAGGGCGCAAATACGGCAGGGCGTCACCGGTTATGCTGTGTCACAACAGGATGAAGCCTTATGCCAGCGGCAGTTGCTGGCTGCGATCAGGCAATTACTGGCGCTGGATGAGACCGCCTACCGGCAGTTGCAACAGCAGGGCCGGATGCAGGCTGAGCAAATCTTACTGCCCGTGATCGTGAATAAACTGTGTAAACATTATCAGGAACTTATGTTATGACGAGCACATCCTCGACTGCTATCGCTGAGGTCGGTATTGGTCCGGTTCAGGTGTCGGCCTTTGCCAATATGGCGCAATTGCTGTCCTATATTATCCGTGATGATGGCTCCGTCTATGCCGGTTCGGCCATTGCCATTAATCCGGAGAAAATTCTGACCGCACTGGAGAACCCGCAGGTGTTAGCCGTGATCCAACAAGCCGATCTGCGCTATGCCGATGGAATTGGGGTGGTTAAAGTGATGCAAAAACGTCTGCAGCGACCGGTGGAGCGGATCCCGGGTTGTGAACTATGGCAGGCGTTGATGGTGCGGGCGGCAGAGTATCGGGTTCCCGTCTATCTGGTTGGTGCCAAGCCCGAAGTGCTGACGCAAACCCGCGATAAGTTGCAGCAGCTTGGGGTGCCGGTAGTGGGCGCGACCGATGGTTATTTTAAAGATGAAGCGCAATTGCTGCAGGCGATCAAAGCCAGTGGCGCCCGCTTTGTCAGCGTGGCGATGGGTTCGCCCAAGCAAGAGTTGCTGATCCAGCGCATCCGGGCAGTCCATCCGGATTGTTTTTATATGGGTGTTGGTGGCACCTATGACGTCTTTACCGGCAATGTAAAACGCGCTCCGGCACTCTGGTGTAAGCTTAATCTGGAATGGGCTTACCGTTTATTGGCACAACCAAGCCGCATTGGTCGCCAATTACGCTTATTCAGGTACCTGTGGTGGGTGCTGATTGGAAAAATTTAAGGAGCAAAGGGTGAGTGCATTACCGTTAATCAGTGTCTATATGCCTACCTATAACCGGGCTGAGATGGCGTGCCGGGCTATCGACTCGGTACTGGCGCAGGATTATCCGAACTTTGAGCTGATCGTGGTGGATGATGCGTCAAAAGATCAGACCTATGAGCAGCTGAGCGAGCGTTATGCTAACGAACCGCGGGTACGGATCCTGCGGCAGGAACAGGGGCAGGGCGCCTGCGCCGCCCGTAACAGAGCCATTAATGAGGCCCGTGGCGACTTTGTCACCGGCCTGGATGATGATGATGAGTTTTTACCGCAGCGCCTCAGTAGCCTTTATGCGGCCTATGATGATCAGTTCAGCATGGTCTGTAGCGCCTATATCTGGGATTACGGTACCTTTAGCAAAACCTTGTTTGCCGATGAAGCTACGGTAAGTTTGAGTGAATTACTGGATTTACACACGCTGTCAAATCAGGCGCTGGTGCGCCGAGAGCGGATGTTAGCGCTGGGTGGTTTTGATACCGGTCTGGCGGCGTTTCAGGATTATGATATGTGGGTGCGGGTGGTCGCGGCCTATGGCCCGGCGAAGCGGATTGCCAATGCCAGCTATAAGGTGAATGTCGGGCATGAGCTCGGCCGGATCACCGATTCGCCAAAACGACTGGATGCACATCAGCAATTTGTTGCCAAACACCGGCCACTGATGAGCGAGCGTAATCTGCAGAATCAGATGTTTTACCGCTTAACGATGCAAAAGAAACCTCTGACACTGACGGAGTTTTTCCGCCAGTGTCGCTATGGCCTGTTAAATCTGAAATGGCGTTATTTTTTAAAGCACAAGTTATCTTGGTTTAGCGCGCTCCGTTTACGGTTGATGAACAAAGGCATCCGGGGTTTGCTCAAAAAATGAACTGGCAAAACCGGCTGCTTTTCGTGTCGCCGCAACTGTTGGATCGGCTGATCCTGGTGATGGCGGCACTCTTTGTGCTGGTCGACTGGCTAAACGGTCTGTTGCGTCACAGTCTGGGCAGCCTGCTGCCGCTGTCAGCAGCATTTAAAGCCCTGTTATTGGCGCTACTGTTGTGGCGCGGCTGGCAGTTGTGTCGCAGAGAGCTGCGTTTACCTTTACTTCTGCTGGTACTGATGCTACCCGGTCCTTTGTATATCAAATGGTTGACCGGTCATCCTTATTTGCTGAGCGACCTGCAACTGATAGCCAAAGCTGGCGCCATGCTACTGGCACTGGCCTACTTTGCTGCCCGCGCGAAAACACTGCAGCAAGACTATCTGCGTTATGTAGATGCTGTGGTACTGGCAGCCTTTATGCTGTTACTGCTCAATACTGTGCTTGGTGTTGTCGGCTACGGCGGTACTGCCTATCAACCGATGGAGCAGGTAAGTCAAAAATTCCTTGGTATTAAGGGGTACTTTGTTTCTACTAACGAGCTCTCAGCCTTGTTATTAGTGTTAAGTGGCTGGTTACTTTGCCGCAGCTGGCAACGACGGCGCTGGGCCTACCCACTGATTGCGCTGGCAGCTTTCTTTATCGCGGCACTTATGCTGACCAAAACCGGTTTATTTGGCATCCTGCTGTTGGTATTGCTGACGCCCCTACTATTAATGGATAAAAGGCAGTGGCAACAGGCTAAGCCTTATCTGCTGGCCGCTGGCTTGGTATTAGTCGTACTCACCGCTTTGCTGCTCTATCATCTGACCGCCTTGCTGCAGTGGGTTGGGCTGTATGACAAGCTACAGTTTGCCTATCAACAGCGTGGACTGAGCGGCATTTTGTTATCATCGCGCGATTTTTATCTGCAACGTAACTTTGCGTTAGTTGCTGAACACTATCCGCACTGGTTACAGGTATTAGGCGTTGGTCAGGGGGGCGTACGCCTGCTATTGAAAAAGTACTTTATTGAGTTGGATTTTTTCGATCTGCTGCTGTTTTATGGGGTGGCAGGTGCTTTATTGTTCTGCTTAAGTTTTCTGCGTCTGTTTAGTTTGCTGTGGAGTCGCATGGCAAAGAGTGAGCTGGTGTTGCCGTTAGCTTTGCTCAATCTGCTGTTATTGGCAGTGGCTTTGCTGGCCGGGCATGTCCTGACCTCGGGTATGTTATGGTTGCCCTGGGCACTGATTAACGCCGCGGTACTGGTAAATCGTACGCCGTCAGTGTTAACTACAGCCATGCCGCAGACGATTGGCGGGGCGTCGACGCCAGTCGTTCAGCCAGATAGGGAGGCAAGATGAAGGATCTGTTGGAACCCTTTTTATATCCGCAAAACCTGTTGCTTTATGGCCTGCTGTTCGCGTGTCTGCTGTATCGCAAAAAAGGCCTTTGGTTGCTGTGGGGGTTTTACTATCTGGTTGGCAATACCTATATCGCCAATCACGCCCGGCTCTGGTACCAACAGGGCATTTCCAGCGTCACAGCCCCGGCCAGCCTTTATGTGGTGCTGGGTTGTGGTGGTTCAGCAACGCAGCTACCCGCCTGTGCCAGAGCCCGGATCCAGCAACTTAACGCAGAAGTCGCACAGCCGGGGCCTGTGGCGGTCTTAATCACCACCCGTTATTGCCAGCCTTATCTGGATTATCTGCAACAGCAACTCCCCGCCGTGGTTGCTGACTGCTTTGATGCCGGTGACAATACCTATCAGGAGTTTGCCAGTCTGGCGCCACGACTGGCACAGCAGCGGCAAATTCGTTTTATCACCAGTGATTTTCATAGCTGGCGCGTTAGCCGGCTGATCGCGGAATATCAGTTGGACGCCAGCATTGGTGCGGCCAGCAGCCAGACACTGAGGCCGGTAAACTGCAGTTTAAACTGCTTTTTTACCGTTAATCTGTCAAACCTGGATTTTTACAGTAAACTGACCGCAGAGTTTAGCAGTTACGCGGTGTACAAGTTAGGCGGACGCAAGCTCACTGGTGTTTGATCTGACGCCAGCTAAGCAGCGCCAGCAATACCCCACAGAGCGCACCGAGCAGGTGCGCATCGATCGCGACTTCGGCTGCGATTTGCGCCCCTAACACCGGATCAGGGCCTTGCCATTGCTCTAGCGCCAGTTTTGCACTTACTCCGATTAGAATCAGCATACCGGAGCGATAGCCCTGACGCAGATCGGCCACGGCACCATAACAGAGTAAGCCATGCAGCATGCCGGATAATCCGACATAGATGTCAATTCCGGGAGCAAGCAGTAATAAGGCCAATGCTGTGGCCAGCAGTAATAACAGCAGCTGCCAGCCTACAGCTAAACGCCCCGGCAACCGGCCGTGTAGTATCATCAAAACCGCTAACCCTGCCAAATTCATCAGCAAATGATAAACATTACTATGCAGTAGTTGACCACTCAGCAGGCGCCAGAGCTCGCCGTGCCAGATCTTTGTTTGGTTGTATTCTAATGCGTGTTGCCAGGCTGGAGGCAATAAAAACAGCAAAACACAGCAGCTGGCCAGCAACAGATAGGGTAGATCAGACTTTAGCTTTAGTATGGGCATCAGATGGTTGAATTTGCACTAAGAACTGGTTAGGGTGTCAGGGAGCCGTTAATTAGTAAAGTCCTGACGATGAAAAAATCCCTCACTGCTTTAAATCTGTTACTTTGGGCGCTACTTCCCGCGCTAAGTGTGGCGGTAACGCCCCAGGAAACCCGAGAGCCGGAAGCGGCTACGGGGCTGGTGCAACAGCAACTGACCCGTCATGCCAATGCGATGGTCGCGGCTGCGCATCCGCTGGCAGCGGAGGCGGGCAAGCGGATCCTGCAAGCTGGCGGTAGCGCTATTGATGCGGCCATTGCCACCCAGTTAATGCTTGGTCTGGTTGAACCGCAGAGCTCCGGGATCGGCGGTGGCGCCTTTATCCTGCATTTTCAGGCTGACAGCGGCCAGTTAACCAGCTTTGATGGCCGTGAAACGGCGCCTGCTGCCGCCGGCCCCTGGTTATTTGCCGAGCAAGGGCAAGTTCTAAGCTGGCGTGAAGCCTATGTCGGCGGTAAATCTGTTGGCGTACCGGGAGTGTTACGGGCGCTCGCTGATGCCCATCAACAGTTTGGTAAGCTGCCCTGGGCTGCGCTCTTTACCGATACCATCGCCGCGGCAGAGCAGGGCTTTATTGTTAATGAGCGGATGGCGAAACAACTGGCGCTGGGATGGAATCAGGGATTACGGCAGCTGTCACCGGCAAAAGAGTTTTATTACCCGGATAATCAGCCACTGGCTGCTGGTACCCTATTAAAAAATCCCGAGTATGCGGCCTTATTACGAAAAATTGCCAGCGAAGGTGTCAGCGCCTTTTATCAGGGCGCGAATGCCGAAGCGCTGGTGCGCACTGTCAATCAGGCTGCGGTCAATCCTGGTACTTTGACGTTACAGGATCTTGCCAATTATCAGGCCCAGCAAAAGGATGCCCTCTGCATTCCGTACCGGGTGTATCAGATCTGCTCGATGACCGCACCCAGCTCTGGTGGAGTGGCGGTACTACAAATTATGGGTATGCTGGCACAGTTTGATTTGGCAGCGCTTAAACCTAACAGTCTGGAAGCTGTGCATCTGATCAGTCAGGCATCGCGCGCCGCCTTTGCCGATCGAGATCGTTATCTGGCTGATCCGGATTTTGCGCCGGTACCGGTGGCGGGTTTGCTGGCTGCGGAATATCTGAAGCAACGCGCGGCGTTACTAACAGGTCGTGACCAGGCATTTAGCGCCGGTCAACCTGAAGGTGCCCAGCCGCTGGCCAGCAGCCAGGCAGTGGAATTTCCCAATACCAGCCATTTGTCAATTGTCGATGCTGCCGGCAATGCGGTCAGTATGACTACCAGTATTGAAAACGTCTTTGGCTCGGGCTTAATGGTGAATGGCTATTTGCTGAATAATCAGCTAACCGATTTTAGTTTAGAGCCTGTTGTTGACGGCATGCTGGTTGCTAACCGGGTTGAGGGCGGTAAGAGGCCGCGCAGTTCCATGGCGCCGGTGATGGTGTTTGATGCCGACAATCAGCTGAAACTGGTGATAGGATCGCCAGGCGGCAGCCGGATAATTAATTATGTGGCGCAAAGTCTGGTTGCGGTTTTGGATTGGCAGCTTGATGTACAACAAGCCCTGAATTTGGCCCGCTTTACCCATCGCAATGATTATCTGGCGCTGGAAGCCGGTACTGAGCTGGTAGAACTAGCGCCGGCACTGCAGCAGCTGGGTTATCAGGTACAACTGCAGGATCTGAATAGTGGTTTACACGCCATTGAGGTCAAGCCAACCCAGCTTGAAGGTGCTGCCGATCCCAGACGTGAAGGGCGGGTAGCCGGATTTTAACAAGGAATACCTTATGATACAGCAACAACAAGTGGATGCCGTACTGATCCTGAGTATGCAACGCTTTGACAAGAAAAATGCGCTGAACTTACAGATGTACCGCGAGTTATCTGCGGCTTTACAAAGTGCGGCGGCAAACCCGGCGATCAAGGTCGTGCAGCTGCAAGGCAACGAACACTGTTTTAGCAGCGGTAATGATCTGAAAGATTTTTTATCGGCCGGCGAATTAAATCGCCAGCATCCGGTGGTGGAGTTTCTGTATACCGTCGCCGCCTTTCCCAAGCCGCTGGTGGCTGCAGTAGCGGGGTTAGCGATTGGGATCGGTACCACGGTGTTACTACACTGTGATCTGGTTTACGCGGCGCCGGACTGTCGTTTTCAATTGCCCTTTACCCAGTTGGGGCTATGTCCTGAGGCAGCTTCCAGTTTGTTGTTACCACAAATCGCCGGTTACCAGCGTGCGGCACAATATTTACTGTTAGGCGAGGCTTTTAGCAGTGAGCAGGCGGCAGCCTTTGGCCTGGTAAATGAGATTGTGCCCGCCGCGCAGTTACTGGCGCATGCAGCCAGCAAAGCGCAAGCATTAGCGGCGTTACCGGCGCAGGCAGTACTGGTTAGCAAAGCGCTGTTAAAAGCCAATAGTAAACAAACAGAACACGCGATAGCGACGGAGTTGGCCGAGTTTCAGCAGCTCTTGCAAAGCGACAGTTGTCAGCAACGATTACAGGCTTTCTTCAGCAGAAAATAGACAGTTACAAGCAGACGCCGGCAGGGGGGCCGGCGCGCGGCGCTTAACGGATGCTGGTACTGAATTTATCTGCCTGCACTTCGCTGACCAACCAGCTACCGCGCTGGCGGACTAATTGTACGGTACGCACTTCCTGCACCCTTTTACCATCGAACTCACCATCCAGAATTAGTTGGATATTGGCATCGTTCTGATATTGCTCGCGCAGGTTACGGCCACTGCGGTTGACATTAATTTGCACGCTATCAAAATTCATATTGTATAAGATGCGCCCAGCTTGTCGCGCTGTACCGTAAGATGCCAGCAATTTTGCGTAATCAGCAGTCGCCATACTTTTGGCTTTGTCTAAATCCTTCGCGTTATAAATAGCGTCGAAAAAGGCTTCAGCTACGCTTTCCGGGTTGCCCTGTTGGGGGCTCAGTTGAGTCTTGCCGTCGCAACCTGATAGCAACAAAGCAGCCAATAACAGCAGGCAATATTTTTTTAGCATTATGTGTTCACCTGTAAGGGCAAGCCTGAGCCTGCAGTTTTTCGCTAGCAAAATTGTGCGACTATTTAAGCTGGGTGTAAAGTAAAAAGGCCGCTAAGGCGGCCTTTTTACTTATGCCGGCGTTAAGCCTGCATGATTAGTAACGATGACTATGCACTAAGTTCTTGTTCACTAAACACATTTGCAAACAATGGGCTAGTCAGGTAACGCTCAGCCGCGCTGGCCAGTACTACGACAATATTCTTACCCGCGTACTCTGGTAATTCCGCCAGGCGAGCGGCGGCCACAACGGCCGCACCTGAGGAAATACCGGCCAGAATACCTTCTTCCTTCATCAAACGGTGCGCCATGGCAATGGCGTCATCGCTGCTGACTTGCTCAACGCGGTCAATTAAATCCAGCTCTAACACCGACGGGATAAAACCGGCGCCAATGCCCTGGATTTTATGCGGACCTGGTTTTAATTCTTCACCGGCTTTGGCCTGGGTAATCACCGGCGATTCCACTGGCTCCACGGCGACACTGACCAGCGGGTGATTTTTTTCCTGTTTAAAGAAACGGCTGACTCCGGTAATAGTACCACCGGTACCGACGCCGGCGACAAAGACGTCAACCTGACCATCCAGATCATGCCAGATCTCCGGGCCAGTGGTTTCAAAGTGAATTTGTGGGTTGGCCGGGTTATCAAACTGGCCGAGGATTAAATACTTATCCGGATTAGAAGCCTGAATTTCTTTGGCTTTTTCAATAGCGCCCTTCATCCCTTTCGGGCCTTCGGTTAGCACCAGATTGGCGCCCAGTGCCTTTAACAGCTTACGGCGTTCTAAACTCATGGTCGCCGGCATGGTCAGGGTTAGTTTATAACCGCGGCTGGCGGCAACAAAGGCCAGCGCAATACCGGTATTACCCGAGGTAGGCTCTACCAGCTCTTTGTCAGCGGTTAAGATGCCACGTTTTTCGGCATCCCAAATCAGCGCCGCGCCTAAGCGGCACTTGACGCTGAAGCTGGGGTTGCGTGCTTCAATCTTGGCATAGACATTCGCGCCTTTAACCACGCGGTTTAATTTGACCAGCGGGGTGCGGCCGATCGACAATGAGTTATCTGCGTATACATTTGCCATAAAAAACTCCAGAATCAGAAGATATTGGTTATAAGAATACGCGTCTTAATAAAAAACTGAAGAAGCATTTGGCTATAAGTTATAGCGGATTGCACTTTAAGCTATGGAAGTTATAAGCTGAGGAAGTTATGTCATTTCAGAGTACTGAAAATTATATTGTCTCCGATGAACTGGCGCTGGCAGTAAATGCGGCTATGACGCTGCAAAAGCCGTTACTGTTAAAGGGCGAGCCGGGTACCGGTAAAACCCGGTTGGCGGAAGAGCTGGCCCAGAGCCTGGGTGCAGAACTGATCCAGTGGCATATCAAGTCCACAACCAAAGCCCAGCACGGCCTCTACGAGTACGACGCAGTATCGCGGTTACGTGATAGCCAGCTCGGCAGTGACAAGGTGCATGACATTGCCAACTACATTAAGCCGGGCAAGCTGTGGCAGGCCTTTACGGCACAGCAGCGGCCGGTGTTGTTAATTGATGAGATTGATAAAGCCGACATTGAATTTCCAAACGATTTATTGCACGAGTTGGATCGGATGAGCTTCTATGTGCATGAGACCGGGCAGCAGGTCAGTGCCGCGCAGCGGCCTATTGTACTGATCACCTCGAATAACGAAAAAGAGCTGCCCGATGCCTTTTTGCGCCGCTGTTTTTTTCATTATATCCGCTTTCCGGATGCCGACATTCTGCGCAAGATTGTGGCAGTGCATTTCCCGCAGATCCGTCAGCAGCTGCTTAGTACTGCGCTGGACGTCTTTTTTGAACTACGCGAGCTACCGGGGCTGAAGAAAAAGCCCTCGACGTCTGAATTACTGGATTGGTTAAAACTGCTACTGGCAGAGCAGATCCCGGCTGAAGTGTTACAGCAAAAGCAACAGCAGGGCGGCCTGATGCCGATGTTTGGTGCCCTGTTAAAGAACGAGCAGGATGTACAGCTGGTTGAAAAGCTGGCCTTTTTGGCCAAGCGGCAAGGGCGTTAAATGCTGGTCGAGTTCTTTTTTACGCTGCGTAAATATGGCCTGAAAAGCAGTATCACTGAGCTGCTGGATTTACTGCAGGCGTTGCAGCAGCAGGTGATTTTTGCCGATACCGAAGCTTTTTATCAGCTGGCCCGGCTGACACTGGTCAAAGATGAAAGCCAGTACGATAAGTTTGACCGGGCTTTTGCCGAGTATTTCGAGGGCGTCGCAGCGATAGATTTGGCCAGCCAGATCCCGGATGATTGGTTAATCCCGGATATTATTCGCCAGCTCTCGGCTGAGGATAAAGCGGCCTTGCAGGGGCTCGGTAGTTTAGAAGAGTTATTGAAGCAACTTCGCGAGCGTCTGGCTGAGCAGCAAAAGCGCCATGCCGGTGGCAATAAATGGATCGGTACCGGTGGCACCTCGCCCTTTGGCGCTTACGGCTTTAATCCGGAAGGGGTGCGGATTGGTCAACAAGGCAGTGGTGCGCGGCGCGCGGTAAAGGTGTGGGATAAACGCGAATTCAAAGATTTAGATAGCCAAAGCGAGTTGAATAACCGCAGTATTAAACTGGCGCTGCGTCAGCTAAGACGCTTTGCCCGCAGCGGTGCAGCGACCGAGCTGGATCTGAATGGCACCATTCAGGCTACGTCTGAGCAGGGCGGTTATCTGGATCTGCGTTTTATACCAGAGCGGCATAATGCGGTTAAGGTGCTGATGCTGTTTGATGTCGGTGGCTCGATGGATGATTATATTGAGCTGTGTCAGCAAGTCTTTGCTGCCGTGCGCACCGAGTTTAAACATCTGGAGTTTTTTTACTTTCATAACTGTGTCTACGAAGGCGTCTGGCGCAACAATCAACGCCGCCATACCGAGCAAGTCAGTGTGCTGGATCTGATCCATACCTATGGCAGTGACTATAAACTGATTTTTGTCGGCGATGCCACTATGGGCCCCTATGAAATTGATTACCCGGGCGGCAGCGTCGAACACTGGAATCAGGAGCCGGGCCGGCTTTGGTTAGAGCGGCTGCTGGCACAGTATCCAAAAGCGGTCTGGCTAAACCCGCAACCTGAGCAGTGGTGGCGGCATTATCAGTCAATCAGTATTATTAAAGACATTATGCAGCAGCGGATGCAGCCGTTAACGCTGGAAGGGTTAACCCAGGCCATTAAACTTCTCAGTTAAGCGCAATGCAAAGATGCAGTAAGGATAAAACGAAGCGAGACAGATGTTGACAGTAGAATTGGCAGTAATTTTGTTAAATGCGGTGTTGTTGCTGCTGGCCTACTTCTGGTGGTATCCCAGAGTAGCCGGCGCTGATCTGCGTAAAGTGGCGGTATTTGATACCCTGATAACGCTGCTGGCGTTGCTGATTGTCGGCTCCCGCTTCTGGGGCACGGAGCAAGCCTTTGAACTCTTTGGTTTTCATACTAATTGGTTCTGGTTTACTCTGGTGACTTATCTGATCCTGGAAACGCCGCTGGCCATCTGGTACGTTCGCCGCTACGGTCCGCCGCGCTAGCGGCTTATTCCGGTTCGGCTTGTTGTCTGGCGCGACGTAGCGCTGCTTCGTCACTGGCCGCCTGAATTTCACTGAGGATAGCATCAAGATCGACAGCGCCTTGCTGCTCGTTGTAGCAGCCGGTTAAGGCGTGCTCGGGGTCGAGATTGCCGGCTTCAAATAAGGCCCAGATTTCATCGGCATAGCGGGTTGCCGCCAGCTCCGGCGCGAAGCGGGCATAGTAGGCGGTAATATTGTCGACATCGCGTTTCAGCATCCAGCGCGCATTATTATTGGCCGCGGCATCCACTGCCTGGGGTAAGTCAATAATCACCGGCCCCTCGCTGCCCTGCAGTACATTAAACTCAGACAGATCGCCATGCACCAGGCCTACTGCCAACATCTGCAGTATGGCTTGCATCATCTGATGATGGTCTTGCCGTGCCTGTTCTGCCGTTAAGCTGATGTCATTTAAGCGTGGCGCGACATCACCCTCGGCATCGACCACCAGTTCCATCAGCAGCACGCCATCATAGCAACCGTAAGGCGTCGGCACCCTGACACCGGCAGCGGCCAATTTAAACAGAGCATCGACTTCAGCCGATTGCCAGCTTTCTTCAGCCTGCTCGCGGCCAAAACCTGAGCCTTTTTCCATCGCTCTGGCGCGACGCGAGTTTCTGACTTTACGGCCTTCCTGATATTGGGCGGCCTTTTTAAAGCTGCGCTGGCTTGCGTCTTTATAGACTTTGGCACAGCAGATCCGCCCGGCGCTTTGCACGACATAGACGGACGCCTCTTTGCCACTCATTAAGGCATAATGCACTTCATCAATTAAGCCTTCCTCCAGCAGAGGGTGTAAGCGGGCTGGCGTTTTCATAGTGTAGCCTTAGCAGAGTGGAGAGGAGTCAGACCGGTGCCGGAGTGCGCTCTGGGCACCGTCTGAGCATTGCGCTTAGAGTTCAAGATAGTGCGGCCAGCCCAGTAGCGGGCTTTGCAGGCCTTGTTTATGTTCGAACGCATCCAGCTTTTCCGGGCTGGCATCGGTTTGCTGCAATTTTTGATAGTCGCGGCAAAAATGTAGGGTACGCAGCAGCGCCGGAATAAAATGCTGGCCCAGATCAGCGCGGATTGCGTCGGCGTTAGCCTTGGGTAAGGCCGATAGCACTGCCTCGGTTTGTAAGCTAAGGTAGGTATCGTTAAACCAATGTTCGGCCAGGCTGATTTGCCGCAGGCGTTTTTTCAGATCCTGCTTCACTTTGTCGCCACTACAGAGCGCGCGGTACAGCACGATTTCGGCCAGCACTTCTTCCAGACTAAAGTGTTCAAATTCGTCAAAAACCTGCTGCTGGTAAAAATGTTGCCGTAACAGCTGCATCGCCTGATGCCGGTGATGTTCAGTCAGGGCTTGCTGATAAGCCAGCCAACCTGGCCAGTCTTCAGCATCCGGCGGCGAGGAGACTTGCTGTAATAGCTGTTCATCGACGTCGCCATATAACGAGGCCTTGCCTGGAACTTTCTTGCTGACCAGACTTAACATCGACCAGCCTTTTTGAAAGGGCTTAACCACGCCCTCCGGGCTTAGCAGCAGATCTAGCGCCTGTCTGGCATCCCCATCTGACAAGGCCTGCAGGCCCAGACTGGTGATACCAATCACATCGTGTGCGGCCTGTTCTAACAGATGCATCTTGTACTTATTGTAGAATTTATCTGCAAACTTCAGGCTCATCAGCACCGCTTTGCTTTTGATCTGTTGCAGCTGTTCGGCACTGAGTTGTTGCTCAGCGCGTGCTAAGGTCAGGACCTGGCTTAAAAATGGGCCGGCACCCTGCTCACGTACTACTAACTGCATTGAAAAGTCCTTTAATCCAGAAAACTGAACATATCGTCGACTTCGGCAAACTCATCTTCGACCTTGTTCTTTTCTTTCGCCTGCATCACCAGTTCAGTGGCAAATTTGCTGATGATGGCCTCCCAGCCCGATTTCTCATCGCGGATCAAGGCTTTGATCGAGGTTTCAACCTTAGGGGTCAGTTGCCGGATCAGCGCCAGTAAACTTTTCGGATCATCATAGCCAATATTGTGCGCATCTTCCGCTAGTTGCCGCTCGGTATAGCTTTCGGCTTCTTCCAGATGTTCCTCATCTTCGTACAGCTTATCTTCCCAGTAGTTTTCATACTCAAGAATTTCACCGCGATAGATCTCAATAAAGGGGATCGACAGATAAAACAGACCCGCCGGATCTTCGGCTATGCATTCCAGAATTTCTGCCTGTTTTTCTTCGTTGTCCTGAGTGCGGATCAGGTAGGTCAGAAAGTCGAAAGTATGTTGCTTCAGTTCTTCGGCATTATTTTTGATTTTCTCTTCCCAATACAGCGGTTGCTGGCAGACGATGTCGCGGATTTTCTCCGGCGTCATTAACTCGGAAATAATCGAAGGGAACGAGAGATCATGCTGGCTGTTAATTTGCGTCAGGGTCACGATATCAATTTGTTCAATGACCTCGGACAGCTGCTCATCGCTCATGGTATTGGCAATGATCTCGAAGCGTTCGCTGGCTTGTTTCGGCTCCACCAGCGCCAGTTGTTTAATTTCATCAGCCGCGATTTTAATCAGCTCAGTACTCATTATTAGCCCTCGTGCTTAAAGCGGATTTCATCGTATTGATCGTCGTAGCCTTCTTCATCGCTATCCTCTTCATCGGCATAGGGATCATCATAATCCGCCATATCCTCATCATTTTCATCGTCTTGATAGTCGTCGGCTTGGTCGGTGTCTCGCGATTTGGCAGGTAAAGGCTTATCCTGGCTAAGTAAATACAGCGCAGCGCAGGCCTCAATTAAGACGCTTTCTGAGTAGGCCCGGATGGCTTTAACTAAGGCCAGATCGGCATTATTAAAGGCAACTGAGACTTTAAATTCGTCCCAGGACGGCACCTTGCCGCTGCTGAGCCATTGTTGCCATTTGAGCTTAGCGGCGCTCGGGAACTGCACCCGGCCAAACAATGCCATCGGCAGGTATTCCGGTACCGACTCCAGCATTTCCGGATCGGCCAGCAATACGGCTTTCATTTTGCTGGTAAATTGTTCCAACGCTTTCGGCTGCTCGGGATCGATATAGGAGTCCATATTTTCCCGGGCATCGGTTGTTAGCTGTTTAATTTTCGCCAGATTAAGTTTGGTCGCCATCTTGGTCTCACGCGTAATATTCGTCCCACAGCTCGCGCATTGCCGCGGCCGGGTCATTCACAATAACGTTGTTAAAGTCTTTTAAAAAGGCACTGCGCTGTTTCGGATCGGACAGCACCTCGTAAGCGGTTTTTACCTGCTGTAGCTGTGTCGCGGCCCGTTGTTGTTCATCTTCCGACAAACCATGCAGTTTATCCGGATGATATTTATTGGCCAGCCGCCGGTAAGCTTTTTTGATGTCTTCGTCACTGGCATTCGTTTTTACGCCCAGGATCCGAAAATGATTTTGCATCGCTGTGGTTCCTCAGATCGCTAACGGTTAAGCGCCTTGCGTCGCTAATCTGTCGCGCAGCTATGATAAAGGGCTGATCATAGCAGATTGCACTGCTCAGCACATAGCAGGAGTTTTTTTAAATCGCCCCCTTGTTTATCGCCGGGCGCACCGTCATCATAAGCAGCATAACTGCAATCTGCTGCAGTTGTTGTCGTTGGCGGGAAGTGATGCGCTGGTTCAGTGGTTTAGCCATTTTGTTGTACCTGAGTTTATTGTGCACGCCGCAAGGCTTTGTGGTGCACGATTTACGTCTGGCACCACTGGCCGATCAGCAACTGACAGCTGTTACCGCCAAACCACATAGCCTAAATGAGCGCACTCTGGCTGCGGATGACAATGATGACGTTGTCAGCGGTGGCGAAAACGTCGCCCCGGCTGTTACCGCACAGCCGGTAGTCACTGCCTTACCTGCTTTTGCTGCTGCCGGCTTTTATCGGTATTTCAGCGCCCGTGCCCCGCCACAACCCTAATCCTTATCGTTAAGTATCTATATTGGGCGCCCTCTGGGTTTGCCTGTGCTTGGGTTTATGGTGATGGAGCTGTTATGCAGCTATTTCGTAATGATCTGTCGATCAATTTTATGCGTTGGCGTTGGCTGGCTGTGGCACTGTCCGGCCTTTTAGTAGTGTTGTCTTTAGTGTTATTACTGACCCGCGGTTTGAACTGGGGATTGGATTTTACCGGTGGTACTGTGCTGGAGCTTAGTTTCGCGCAGGCGGCTAACCTTGATCTGCTGCGGCAACAGCTGACGCAGGCCGGCTATGCCGAGGCGGTAGTGCAGTTTTTTGGCAGTACCCATGATGTGTTGGTGCGGTTACCGTCAGAGGCGGGCGCAGTGCAGCAGCAAGTCGGGGACCAGGTGTTTCGTGCCTTACAGGCGCAGAGCGAGGTGGCAATGACGCTGAGCCGGGTCGAGTTTGTCGGGCCAAGCGTGGGTGAAGAGTTAAAACAGGATGGTGGCCTGGCCGTATTGGTCGCATTGCTGGGGATCCTGGTGTATGTTGGCTTTCGTTTTGAATGGCGGCTTTCGCTAGGCGCGGTCTTGTCGCTGGCGCACGATGTGATCCTCACCCTGGGGCTATTTTCGCTGTTACAAATGGAATTTGACCTGACAGTGCTGGCGGCCATTTTGGCGCTGATTGGCTACTCGATTAACGATACGATAGTCGTATTTGACCGGGTAAGGGAGATGTTCCGCAAGCTGCGTGACGAAACGGTGTTAGAGACCATCAATCAGGCGATCACCTCCACCTTAAACCGTACAGTGATCACCTCACTAACGACCATGCTGGTACTGGTGGTATTGTTTTTTAAAGGTGGGGCGCTGATCCACGGCTTTGCGACAGCACTGCTGTTTGGTATTGCCGTGGGTACCTATTCGTCAGTCTATGTCGCCAGCGGTGTGGCAGTGTTGCTCGGACTAAGCCGCGAAGACCTATTGGCCCCTAAACCCGTTTCTGAGCAGGAAGAGCTGCAGCCTTAGGCTGCAGCAGCAATTTAATACCAACGCGGGTCAAGCTGTAGTTTAAACAGCAGTGGCGAAAACTGCTGAAACGCCGCCGCATTATCCGGACATTGAATATTCTCCGGATAATGCCGCTTCCATGGGTCGTTGACGAGCACCACCTGATCACCTACCACGGCAACACCCTCGATTGAGGTATTAGCCAGCGGTTCATAGGCCGGGCAGCTGCTGTCTGGACGGGTAGGCGCGTAAAAGCGCAGTGGAACCACCTTTGCCGGTTGCTGTCGGCTTAAATCCAGCACCCAGAGCTGATCATCATTGCGTGCCGCAGCCAGCAGATAGCCGGGATGCCCCTCTTTTCTGGCTGGTAGAAAGTCCAGACCATTGATCGGGTGATCTTTGGCATCCGGTACCGGCAGCGGCAACTTAAGGTCGGTAACCTTCACAAAATCATCGCTGAGCCAGAAATCGTCGCTATAGGGCGTGACAAAGATCATCGGTGCATTGGCCTGATTTTTCTCCAGCGCCAGATACAGGTTACGCTGATTATCAAACGCCAGGCCTTCAATGCCATCATTCGGGAAGTTACCGACCTGAGCTGCTGCCGGGAACTGTACTGGCCGCACTGCCACGACTTCGGCAAAGCTTAAGGCTTTATCGGTACGGATTTTTACCAGTAAGGTCGGATAGGCGGTGGAATGGGTAACGCCGAAGCGCCGGGCGCAATCTGCGGTTAAGTGAAATTTGCTGGAGTCTTCGGTGACGCTGATTAGCGTGCTGTCGTCCAGGCGATCCCAGGTCAGGGATTCCCAGTCTGGATCGCCGGCTAACAGCTCGGCAAAGCAGCTCTGTTTTAGCGCCGGGTTAACGTTAATGGCAAGAGGCGGGGCGACCAGTTGCCCGGTCGCCGGGTTGATCCGTAGCAGCTTGTTTCTAAGCGCCGGGGTCGCGCTATTATCGCCAATATGCACCAGTTCACCATGGCGGTAGGTTAAACCTGAACTTTGTGGGTCCGGGATCGTCTGCCCGTTGCCATCGGTCAGCCATTGACCAGCGAGATGTTGCTCGGTTAACCATAGCGCAGGCGTATCTGCCGCGACAGCAAGGCTGCCAGCAAGGTTGAGAATGCAGCCAGCGGCGAAAAGTAAAGATGTAACAGCAGGTTTCATTAGCGAATAGTCCTGAAATAAAAGGCGTATTCTGCCAGTGTCGGATGACAATTCAAGTTTTGCTGCGCTACGGGCAACAAAAAACCCGGCGGACCGGGTTTAGTTTGTTAGTGCTTGGCTGGGTTTACGCCTGGCGGTGCGGTTAATAACCCTGAGCGTGTACATCGCGCACGGCACGACCAGACGGATCCGTCAGCTCGGCCATTTTGGCATCCCAGGCCAGAGCTTCCGGCGTAGAGCAGGCGACGGATTTACCGCCCGGTACACAGGCAATGGCTCCGGCATGCGGGAAGTGCTCTTCAAAGATCACCCGATAGTAATAGGCCTCTTTGCTGTCCGGCGTATTGACCGGGAAGCGGAAGCTGGCGGTCGCCATCTGCTGATCACTGATCTCTTTCGCGGCATGGGCTTTCAGGCTGTCGATCCAGTTATAGCCAACGCCATCTGAGAATTGCTCTTTCTGACGCCACAGGATTTCATTCGGTAGCAAACCATCAAAGGCCTGACGCAGGATATGCTTTTCCATCTTACCGCCACCGCACATCTTCGCTTGCGGGTTTAAACGCATCGCCACGTCCATAAATTCCTTATCCAGGAAGGGCACCCGGGCTTCAATACCCCAGGCTGACATCGCTTTGTTGGCGCGGTTACAGTCGAACATATGTAAGCGCTCCAGCTTACGCAGCGTCTCTTCGTGGAACTCTTTGGCGTTGGGCGCCTTATGGAAATACAGATAGCCGCCGAAGATTTCGTCCGAGCCTTCGCCCGATAACACCATCTTAATGCCCATGGCTTTGATTTTCCGGGCCATCAGATACATCGGGGTAGAAGCGCGGATGGTGGTAACGTCATAGGTTTCTAAATGATAAATCACATCACGCAGCGCATCTAAGGCTTCCTGCACACTAAAATGGATGGTGTGATGCACAGTACCGATGGCGTCCGCGACCTTTTGCGCAGCCGCCAGATCCGGTGAGCCGGGCAAGCCGACGGCAAAAGAGTGCAAGCGTGGCCACCAGGCTTCGCTTTGATCATCATCTTCAACCCGGCGTTTGGCAAATTGCTGAGCAATTGCCGAAATCAGTGATGAATCCAGACCACCGGATAACAGCACGCCATAGGGGACGTCTGACATCAGGTGGGTTTTGACACTGTGTTCCAGCGCGGCTTTTAACTCCGCTTCGCTGGCCGGATTATCTTTTACTGCGTCATAGGACATCCAGTCACGCTGGTAGTATTTACGCAGCTCACCGATTTTGCTGTCAAAGTAATGACCCGGTGGGAATTCTTTAATTTGCTTGCACACCGGCACCAGCGCCTTTAACTCTGACGCTACAAATAACTGACCATGCTCGTCATAGCCATAGTACAGCGGAATAATACCAATATGATCACGGGCGATCAGGTAGCGGTCTTGTTCTGCGTCATACAGCACAAAAGCGAACATGCCATGCAGGCTGTCGATAAACTCAGCGCCATGCTCTAAATACAGCGGTAGAATGACCTCACAATCCGACTTGGTTTTAAACGGATAGGGCGTGGCCAGGTTTTTTTCCAGTTGTTTGTGATTGTAGATCTCGCCATTCACTGCCAGAATGTGATTTCGATTATCATTAATGAGGGGTTGGGCACCATTTTCAGTATCTACGATGGCCAGGCGCTCGTGCACCAGAATGGCATTGTCGTTATTCCAGATCCCGGACCAATCCGGGCCACGATGACGTAATAACTTAGATAACTGCAGCGCCTGCTGGCGCAATGCTTTAACATCGGTTCTGATGTCAAGCACCCCAAATATCGAACACATGATAACCTCTGATAATCAAATTAATAACACATAGTTTGGCAGTATGTACGTCTAAACGTACCCCCTGACTGTGCCATGCCCGCTTAAAATTGCAAGTGCTTTTTGGGCTGCTGGGCGAAATTTATCACTGCTCCGATTACTGAAAGTCAACAATGCTGAAAAATTCATCAAAAAGCCGTTTTACCCCACCTGCCGACTGGTCTGCCGCCTTACTAACGGCCAATCCAATCTTTGCTGATTTGGTGGCGCGTTTTCCACTGCAAAACCAGAGCCAGTGGCCTGAACCAGCTCAGCTCAATAACTGGCGTAGTCATACCGACTTTAGCTTTGTTGAAAATGCCTTACTGGAGCAAGATGGCCGTTATTATGAAGACTTTATTTTTGCTACCCGGCAAATTCCGACCCGGGCAGCAAACTGGCATGACTTTTTTGGGGCGCTGATTTGGTGTTTGCTGCCCCGCAGTAAGGCGCTGTTAAACCAACTGCATATTGCGGAAATGGCTAGACATGGTCAAAAACAGCGTACGCCGCTGCGCAATAAGCTAACGCTATTTGATGAGTGCGGTGTGGTACTTTGTCTGGAACCCTCAGCCCTGGCACATGCCGGCTTACTGCGCGATCACCAGTGGCAACAAAGTTTTTGGCTGCAGCGAGCTGACTGGTGGCAGGGTGTGCGGCCGCTGATCTTTGGTCATGCCATCTATGAAATGGCGACTGCGCCCTTTCTGGGACTGACGGCCAAAGCGGTGTTTATCGAGGTGCCTGCTGGCTTTAGTCAGTGGTCTTTAACAGATGCTTACACTTTTCTCGATGAAAAGCTGGCGCTGCAAATTGCTAACAATCACTTACTGCTTGATAATCTGCAGCTAACACCGCTACCCTTGCTGGGGGTACCAGGCTGGTACGCTGCAAATCAACAGGCGGAGTTTTATGCAAATACGGATTATTTTCGTCCACGTAGAAGGCCATAACAGGACAGGCAGATGATTGAAATAAAAAATCTGGCCAAGGCATTTGCCCTTGGTAAAGGCAGCAAGTTATCCGAGACGGAAAAGCAGGATGTGCGTTATGCCGACAAGGAGTTCCGCTCAGTACGGGATGTCAGTTTTCATTGTGGGCAGGGTGAAGTATTGGGTTTATTAGGCCCTAACGGCGCCGGTAAAACCACCACCTTGCGGATGCTCTCTACGGCGCTGAAACCGGATGCCGGCTCGGTACTGATAAATGGTGTCGATGTGCTGCGCGAGCCGGTTAAAGCACGTAAGCAAATCGGTTTTTTATCGGCCGATACCGGCCTGTACGGCAAGCTGAGTGCCTATGAAAATATTGCCTATTTTGGCCGCCTGCACGGCATGAAAGAGGTGGCGTTAAAACAGCGTATTGATGAGTTGTTCACTATGCTGAATATGCATGACTTCGCCAGCCGCCGTGCCGACAATATGTCGACCGGTATGAAACAAAAAACTGCTATTGCCCGCGCCGTGGTGCATTCGCCGAAGGTGGTGATTCTGGATGAACCTACCACCGGGCTGGATATTATGACGGTACAGACGGTGCTGGATTTTATTAAAGGCTTAAAACAAGTTGGCACGCCGGTGATTTTCTCCACTCACCATCTGGATGAAGTAGCCAGCTTATGTGACCGGGTGGTAGTAATTGATAAAGGGATCAGCGCATTTTCCGGCGATCTGGCAGAATTTAAAGCCCTGGCGCCGGCTGGCGATTTACGTGACGCCTTTTTAAGCGTGCTAAAACAACAACCCCGCGAGCAAGGAGCAGCCTGATGTGGCAGGTTTATTTAAAAGAATTAACTGAACTGATGCGTGATCGCAAAACCCTGATTTTTGTGATCTTACTGCCAATTTTTATTTTCCCGGTGATTTTCGGTGTGATGGGGTTGGTGCTATCGTCGACCACGGCCAAAGCGATGCAGGAGCAACACAAGTATGTGATTGTAAATGGGGACCAAGCGCCGGAATTTGCCGAAGCCTTGTTTTATCATAAGAATTTTAAACGGGTTGAGTCTACGCTGACTGCGCCGGAGGATCTGATTGCCGCTATCCGCGCTGGCGAGTTTGCCGTGGCGGTGGTGATCCCGGATGATTTTCAGGCTAAACAAAATGCGGTGGAACAAAGCCAGTGGCAGCTGATTTATAATCAGTCCAGTCAGCTGGATTTTATGTCGCGTTACTTTAACGAATTACTGGAAAACTATACCGGCCAGCTACAGCGCCAGTCTTTATCTGCGCTGGGGGTCGATCCGGTAAAACTGACCGCTATTTTAAAACCGGTGTCGGTACAGAAAGTCGATACGGCCGATAAACGCGAAAATATCGGTGAGAAGTTTGGCGCGCTGATCGCCTATATCCTGATCCCGCTGTGTTTGCTGGGCGCTTCCTATCCCGCTATTGATATGGGCGCCGGTGAGAAAGAGCGCGGTACCCTGGAAACGCTGTTGATCTGTCCGGTTAGCCGCTCGGCCATTGTATTGGGTAAATTCTTAACGGTACTGACTACCGGTCTGGCCGGTGCACTGATTACCGTCGCCAGTTTCGGGATCTGGGGTGCCGTTATCGGATCCTTTGCCGGTTTTGCCGTGGTGCAGGAGGCGATGGGAGCGATCGCGACCGTCGAGCTGCTGCTGATCTTCCTGATGATCGTGCCCACCTCAGCCATTTTTGCCTCTTTGTTGTTGGCGATCTCTATTTACGCCAAAACCTTTAAAGAAGCGCAGAACTATATGAGCCCGTTGTCAATTCTGATGTTTGTGCCGCTGGCTGCCGCCATGATGCCAGGGGTAGAGCTGACCACCAAGACCGCGATGATCCCGGTGATGAATGTGGCACTGGCCATTAAAGAGCTGATTAAGGGCACCGCTGATGGCAGTATGATTGCGCTGATTTTCGGAGCGACAGTGGCGTTGGCCGCTGCCTTGATTGCGTTCTGTGTGCACTGGTTCCAACAGGAAAAGGTGCTGTTCCGGTAACAGTAGACTTTTTATCCATCAGCATCAAAAAGCTATTGATAACGATTCGCAATAATATTATTATGGCTCAGTTTTCTGAGAAGAGGCTGCGCCATGTTTGTTTGTATTTGCAAAGCGGTAACGGATAAAGCGATTAAGCAAGCGATTGCTGATGGTGCTGAGTCTATGCGTGATTTAAAGGCACAGCTGGGCGTAGCGAGTCAGTGCGGTAAGTGCGTATGCCAGGCACAACAGATCCTACATAATGAGCTGGTGAAACAGCAGCAATTAATCGATAGTCTGGCCAAGCCAGCAGCCTGAGCCATAATTAAACTGCAGTCTCAGCCTTTTAGTTATTCTCATTCTGGTTAAACAGCGCCATAATAAACCCTGATTTTACTCAGGGTTTTTGTTTTTTAGTTACAGACATTTTATCTCTCGTCAGGAGTAGCAAATGGATCAGATCAAACAGGTTGCGATAGTCGGTGGTGTGCATGGTAACGAGTTTTCCGGCATCTATCTGGTGAAACAGTATCAGCAGCAGCCAGAGCAGGTCAGTCGTCGCAGCTTTACTACCGAAACCGTTTGGGCCAATCCGGAAGCGCACTATGCCAATAAAAGGTATCTGCACAGCGATTTGAACCGTCAATTTAAAACCGTCGATCTGGCCAATCCCAATCTCTGCAATTACGAGCAAAGCCGCGCCAAGGTGCTGAATGCGCAACTGGGGCCCAAGGGTAATGCCCGCACTGATCTGCTGATTGATTTACATAATACCACCAGCAATATGGGCGCCTGCTTAATCCTGACTCAGGCCGGCCCGTTTTATAATAAGCTGGCTGCTTACGTCAAAATGAAAATGCCGGAAGCCATTATCTCGCGTGATGAGGATCATTTTGCCGCTGAAGAGCATGCGCTGATGTGTACGCTGGGGCGTTATGGTGTGCTGGTCGAGGTTGGGCCGCAGCCGCAATCGGTGTTGCGACAAGACGTGCTGGAGCTGATGCATCGGATGACGCAGCATATTTTGGATTTTGTCGAGCTGTACAATAACAATGCCTTGCCGGTACTGCCAAAACAAACCGAAGCTTTCCGCTACTTGCACAGTATCAAGTTACCCATGAACGAGCGTGGTGAGCGCATTGGTATGGTGCACAAAAATGTGCAGGACCGCGATTATCAACCGATTTACCCCGGTGACCCGCTGTTTACTCTGTTTGATGGCACTGTCGTAAAGTACGAGGGCGAGCAGGTGGTGTATCCGACCTTTATTAATGAAGCGGCTTACTATGATAATAATCTGGCGATGTCGCTGAATGAAAAAGTACTGATTGAACTTGAAGAATAACGTTACACTGATTAAATCTCCCGAATGCTTATTTGGTTACAGGATGTAATTTATGCTTAAGCCAGTTCTGCCGATCCTGTTGTGTGTTTTAGTATACACAAAGCTCTGCGCGGCAGAGCCTGGCAGAGAGGTCGTCTATCTTACCGAGCACAGTATGCCTGGCATTTTTCTGGATGCAGAGAGTAAGCCGGCAGGTCCTACTGTCGAGCTGGTTAAAGAGCTTAGCCGTCGGATGGAGCAGAGCGGATACTATTACTTGATGCCCTGGGCCAGAGCCATGCAGCGTGCACAGCAAACCCCACGCAGCATCCTGTTTGAGACAGTGCGTAATGCCGAACGCGAAGCCTTGTTTAAATGGGTTGGTCCGGTTAAGTTTTATGATATGTACTTGTATGGACCGTCTGATATTGCGGGATTAGGCTTAACCGCCGCTGAGCTCAGCCAGCGCTATATTGCTTGTGGCTACCGCGGTGCCTCTTATCACGCTGCGCTGGAAACCATGGGATTTGATGATGAAAAAAATCTGGTTCTGATGACCAGGGCTGGCGATTGTATCCAGATGTTAAAGCTTGGGCGGGCGGAGCTAACACCCTTAAACCGTTTACGCTATGGCGAGCGCTTTAGTGCCTTTGGCGTCGAACTGGCGCCACTGCACCCCATTCGTAATGTGGAGCTATATCTGGCGTTTTCACTGGACTTTAGTGATGAGGAAATTCAGCGCTGGCAATATCAATTGGATCAGATGTTTTTAGATGGTTCGGTGCGCCGTCTTTATCAGCAAGACTTTCCGGAAGAGTTGATCAACAGATTAGAGCAAGCCGCGGCAAAGTCCTTGCAACGGCGTGGTGCTAACTAGCTCGATACTGCTTCGACTCGCGGCGCTATAGCGCTATTCGGTTGCGGGTTATAGCGTGGTGTAGCTGGCTTTTTTCTGGATCAGCTCGATAGCATAGTTATCCGGATCCCTGACAAAAGCAATCTCTGTGGTCCCCCCCTTCACCGGCCCGGGTTCACGGCTAATGATGCCGCCTTTAGCACGGATTTTGTCACAGGCCTCATAAACATTATCTACTTCCAGCGCGATATGACCAAAGGCCGTGCCCAGCTCATAGCTGTCTACACCCCAGTTATAGGTCAATTCCAGCACCGAATTACTGCTTTCATCACCATAGCCGACAAAGGCCAGTGTATATTTATACTCCGGGTTTTCTGACTGACGCAGCAGCTGCATCCCCAGCACTTCAGTGTAAAAAGCGATCGACCTTTCCAGGTTACCGACCCGTAACATCGTATGTAGCATACGCATGCTTAACTCCTATTCGGTTTTTTCTTTAAATTCACACAGATCTTCGATTAAACAGCTGCCACAGCGCGGCTTTCGTGCCACGCAGGTATAGCGGCCATGCAGGATCAGCCAGTGGTGGACGTCTAGTTTAAACTCGGCCGGTACCACTTCAAGCAGCTTCTGCTCAACTTCGTCGACATTCTTACCGGGTGCCAGCTTGGTGCGGTTACTGACTCGGAAAATATGGGTATCCACGGCTATCGTCGGCCAGCGAAAGGCAGTATTTAGTACAACATTAGCCGTCTTACGGCCGACACCCGGCAGTGCCTCCAGTGCCTCGCGATCCTCGGGCACTTCGCCATTGTGCTGCTCGACCAGGATGCGGCAGGTTTTAATCACATTCTCAGCCTTAGTATTAAACAGGCCAATAGTTTTAATATAGTCTTTTACGCCATCTACGCCCAGTGCCAGCATCGCGGCCGGCGTACGTGCGACCGGAAACAGTTTACGGGTGGCTTTATTAACGCCGACATCAGTGGCCTGCGCTGAAAGCAGGACCGCAATCAGTAACTCAAAAGGTGAGCTGTATTCGAGCTCAGTAGTCGGGTTTGGATTGGCCGCACGCAGGCGGCTTAGCATAGCAATACGTTTGTTTTTATTCATGCGTTGTTTGTCTTATTGCACCGAGCCGGTAACCCGGGCGCGGGCAATACTGCCTTTTTCAATGATCTGCCGCTTAGCCAGGCGCTGGTCAATACTGTTCTTTAACGCAATCAGCAGCCCCATACCAATAAAGGCGCCTGGCGGCAGCATCGCCAGTAAGAAATGATTGTCGCTGTGAAATACTTCAATTCGCAGTACTCTGGCCCAGTCGCCCAACAATAGCTCAGCACCGTCAAACAAGGTGCCCTGACCCAGCAGCTCGCGCATGCCGCCTAACACCAGTAACACCAGTAAAAAGCCGAGCCCCATCATCAGCGCATCAATAGCGGACGGTAACACTGGGTTTTTCGACGCAAAGGCTTCGGCGCGGCCGATAATGGCGCAGTTGGTAACAATCAGAGGAATAAAGATCCCCAGTGATTGATAGAGCCCGAAGGTAAAGGCGTTCATCAGCAGCTGCACCACTGTCACAAAGCTGGCAATAATCAGTACGAAAATTGGGATCCGGATTTCGTTAGGTACGTGTTGGCGCACCAGAGATACCACGATATTCGAGCCCAGTAACACCAGTAGAGTTGCCAGGCCCAGCCCCAGCGCATTGGTTAGGGTACCTGTTACCGCTAACAGTGGGCAGAGCCCGAGTAACTGCACCAGGCCAGGGTTGTTTTTCCATAGCCCCTGCAGGCTAAGCTCTTTAAATTGACTCATGGCATGATCTCACAATTTGCCGTGGCGTCTGCCAGTTCCGGGTGTTGTTGCACGAAGCGGGCGGTGCGATAGATGGCATTAATAACCGCTCGGGGAGTAATGGTCGCGCCGGTAAACTGGTCAAAGTCACCGCCATCTTTTTTTACCGCCCAACGTTTGGCATCGGCCTCGGTTGCGCTCTGGCCGCTAAAGGCATAAATCCAATTATTTCGGCGGCTCTCAATTTTATCACCCAGCCCCGGTGTTTCCTGATGGTTCAGTACCCGGCTGCCCAATACTTCGCCGTCAGGTGTTACTGCAACCAGTAAATCGATATTGCCGCTGTAACCGTCCGGTGCTGTCGTTTCGACAATAAAGGCTTTTAGCTGTTGCTGAACGCGCCAACGGTATACCGCCTGTGCTGTGCTGCGCCCCAGCGCCTGAGGTGCCGTTACCTGGACACAATCGGCCAGTAGGGTGCGGACATCGGCTGGCTCGGGCAACACCTCCTGCAGGGTATTCATCCGGCTTAACAGCTGTTGTTCGGCAATGCGCTCTGCCGTGAGCTGATTTATGGTACCAAGAATAGCCACACAAAGCAGGGCGACCAGTGCCAGGATCAGGGCATTTTTACTGATAAAGCGGATCATTTCAGGTTCCGTTTTGCTTTGTGGCCATAGGTGCGGGGCCGGGTATAATAATCAATCAAGGGGACGCTCATATTGGCCAGCAGCACTGCGAAGGCAAAGGCATCCGGATACCCGCCATAGCTACGGATCAGGTAGACCAACAGACCAATTAAAGCGCCATACCAGAGGCGGCCTTTATCGGTAGTAGAGGCTGAAACCGGATCGGTGGCAATAAAAAAAGCCGCCAGCATAGTCGCGCCGCTAAACAGATGGAATAGCGGGCTTGGGCTGGCACCGGCTGAACCCAGCCAGAATAACAGCGAAGGCACGGCCAGACCTGCCAGTACGGCTGCAGGAATACGCCAACTGATCACCTTTTGTTGGATCAGTAGCAGTCCGCCCAGTAAGTACGCCAGATTCACCCATAACCAGCCGGCACCGGCAAAGCTATAAAATACCGGCCGTTGTAAGCTTTCTGCCAGCGTCATCCCGGCCGCGAGATCCTGACGCAAACTATCCAGCGGCGTCGCTTGTGTGCTGCCATCAATGCCTTGTTGTAGCTGCGACAAACTAAAGCCACTGCAGCTGTACTCGGTAAACACCATACAAAACGCATCGAGCGGGCTGAGGGCGACCGGTTGTAAACTGACCGACGGCAGCCACTGCGTCATCTGCACCGGAAAAGAAATAAGCAGCATGACATAGGCGGCCATCGCCGGATTAAACAGATTATTACCCAGGCCACCATACAGCTGTTTCACCATCACAATCGCAAAGGCCGTACCTATCACAATCAGCCACCAGGGCGCATAGGGCGGTATTGCGATCGCCAGCAGTACCGCGGTTACCAGGGCACTATGATCAAGCAGGCGCGGCAATACCGCTTTCTGGCGCAACCGGAGGATCAGGGCCTCGCAAAGCCAGGCGGTACAAATAGCCAGCAGCAGTTGCACCAGCACACCGTAGCCGAAAAAGACTGCCTGAACTGCTATACCGGGCAGGGCAGCCAGCGCCACCCATTGCATCAGACTGCTGGTGGTGCGTTGGTTATGGTGGTGTGGTGAGCTGGCTATTTTAAAGCTCATTCTGTTTTACTCTCTTCACTGTCTCGTTGTTCACTGTGTTGCTGCTCAGTAGTCTGCTGCTCAATACTCTGCTGCGCTTTACGGGCTTTGGCGCGGGCCAGGGCGGCGGCGACTGCGGCTTTACGCGGGTCCTCATTGCCGGCAGCGTCAGGCTGTATCGCAGTATCCGCTGCCTGGCGCTGCTGCTCTGTGGTCACAGCGATGTCTGCCACATCAGGCTTAACTATGGCTGTTTCTTGTGCCGGCGCTGCCGATTGCTTTGCTTTGGCTCTGGCCAGTGCTGCGGCAATAGCCGCTTTACGCGGATCTTCCGGCTTCGCAACTGCATCTGCGGCCACAGGCTCTGTTACTGTTGTTGCTGCGGTCGCTGTTACTGATTGTTTGGCTTTGGCTCTGGCCAACGCTGCAGCAATAGCGGCCTTGCGCGGATCTTGCTGTTCGGGTTCGGCAGCGATGGCAGAGGGTTCTGCCATGGTGCTATTGGTCTGCCCTGCTTGTCGGGCTTTGGCTCTGGCCAGGGCGGCGGCAACGGCGGCTTGGCGTGGGTCGGCTGCTTCTGGTGTTGTTGGCTCAGCGGCTGAGGTTTGCTCTACAGTAGGACTGGAAGCGGCATCTGCCTGACGCGCCTTGGCACGGGCGATGGCTGCGGCGACGGCAGCGGCTTTACTGTCCACCGAGCTGTCAGATGCACTGGCCAACGCGCTGTCAGCCGCACTGGCTGCGGCTGTAGCCTGTTTCTGCGCCTGATATTCGCGGGCTTGTTGTTTTTTTAACTCGCGTTCGGCCAGAATTTGTTGATGATCTTTGGCGCTCTCGGTTGCCTGCAGCGCTGCTTTTTCTGCTTGCTGGGCTTTAACCCGCGCCAGAGCTTCGGCAACAGTCTGGTTTTGATTCGGTTGCGTCTGTTGTCTGGCGGCCGCTAATTGTTGATTGCGCGCCAGGCGCTGCTGCTTCTCCTGCTCCAGCCGGGCATTGCGGGCTTCAAAGCGAGCTTTTGCCTGCTCCGCTTTTAAGGCTTCGCGTTGTTGCTCACGGATCTCAGCCTTGGCCACGCGGTAATATTGCACCAGTGGAATTTCACTGGGGCAAACGTAAGCGCAGGCACCACACTCTATACAGTCAAACAGGTTGTATTCCTGCAGCTTTACCGGATCCCGGGCCTTGCTGTACCAGAGCAGCTGCTGGGGTAATAGTGTAGCCGGACAGGCATCCGCACATTGGCCGCAGCGGATGCAGTCGAGCTCAGGGCCATTATCCGGTAATTCGTCACGGGTTGGTGCTAAAATACAGTTAGTGGTTTTTACAATGGGTACCGCCAGATCTGGTAGCGTAAAGCCCATCATCGGGCCACCCATAATGACTTTCTGCTGAGCTTCGCTTTGAAAGCCACAAAAATCCAACAAGGCACTGACAGGAGTACCCAGCAGTGCCAGCACATTTTGCGGCTGGCGCAGCGTTTCGCCGGTAACCGTAACAATACGCGAGATTAACGGCTGATCATCCAATACCGCCTGGGCAATGGCAAAGGCGGTGCCGACGTTTTGCATCACAATGCCGATATCAGCTGGCCGGCGGCCGGCGGGAACCTCTTTATTGGTGAGCAATTGGATCAGCTGCTTTTCACCGCCAGAAGGGTATTTAACCGGGACTTCCCGTACATAGTAGTGTTCGCGTTGGCTGCAGGCGGCCTTCAGGGCGGCGATTGCAATAGGTTTATCCGCTTCAATCCCAATCAGTACCGCCTTGGGGTTTAGCAACTGACACAGAATATCAATACCTTTGACGATGGTGGTAGGTGCTTCCTGCATCAGGGCATCATCGGCGCTGATATAGGGTTCGCACTCAACGGCATTAATAATCAGATAATCTACCGGCTGCTGCATTCCGGCTTTTAAATGCGTTGGAAAGCCTGCGCCGCCCATGCCGGCAATACCGCTATCCTGGATCCGCTCCAGTATTTGATGCCGGCTGCTGGTGGCAATATTCAGTGGCCGCCGCTCGCGCCATTCGTCTTTGCCATCCGGTACTAATACTATCACCGGCTCCGGTAAGGCTGAAGGGTGAGCGCTGGTATGCTGGCTGATACTATGAATAACACCTGAGGTTGGCGCATGTACCGGTACCGCCATAGAATTATCGGCGCTGGTTAAGGCTTCACCCTTGAGTACCCGTTGTCCGACAGCCACAATCAAACGGCCGGCAACACCAATATGCTGACGTAATGGCAGATAGAGCCGGTCTGGCAGCGGTAACTGCGCCACCGGCTTACTACTGGTTTGACTTTTCCGTACCGGCGGATGGATGCCACCGTGAAAGTCCCACAGGGTGCCGGCCTGAATTTGCTGAAATAAGGTTGGCAAATATTGTTACTCCACCATCTTAACCGGTATGGCCTGCAGATCCCATTTCCAGCGCTCCACAGAGTCGGCAACAGGGATCATATCAATACAATCGACCGGGCAGGGTTCAACACAGAGATCGCAGCCGGTACATTCATCGGCAATCACCGTATGCATTTGTTTTGACGCGCCGACGATGGCATCAACCGGACAGGCCTGAATACATTTGGTACAGCCGATACATTCATCTTCACGGATAAAGGCCACCCTTTTGATGGCAACTTCCTGCGCGGCATTCAGCGGTTTGGCTTCGACGCCTAACAATTCCGCTAATTTTTTAATGGTTGCCTCACCACCGGGGGGACATTTATTAATGTCATCGCCATTGGCGATGGCTTCAGCATAAGGTCGGCAACCAGGGTAACCACACTGTCCACATTGGGTTTGCGGTAGAATATCATCAATCTGCTCTACCAGTGGGTCGCTTTCGACTTTAAAGCGGATTGCTGCATAGCCGAGCAGTGCGCCGAAAATTAAAGCCAGGGTACCTAACGCCAGTAATGCATTGAATAAGGTCATAGCGCTTTCACCAGACCACTAAAGCCCATAAAGGCCAGCGACATCAGACCGGCGGTAATCATCGCAATGGCCGCGCCTTTAAAGGGTACTGGTACGTCAGCGGCGGCCAGCCGTTCACGCATGGCAGCAAACAGGATCAGCACCAACGAGAAGCCGACTGCCGCACCAAAACCATAGAGGGCGGAGTTAATAAAATTATGCCGGGCGTTGACGTTTAATAAGGCGACGCCAAGCACCGCGCAGTTAGTGGTGATCAACGGCAGGAAGATGCCCAGTAAACGATATAATCCCGGGCTGGTTTTATGCACTACCATCTCCGTAAACTGCACCACCACCGCAATCACCAGAATAAAACTCAGAGTGCGTAAATACAGCAAGCCCAAAGGCGCCAGTAAATAGCTATCGACCAGATAGCTGCAAATCGAGGCCAGGGTTAACACAAAGGTTGTCGCCAGCGACATACCAATAGCCGTCTCCAGCTTACCAGACACCCCCATAAAGGGGCAGAGGCCAAGAAATTTGACCAGTACAAAGTTATTCACCAGTACTGTGCTGATTAACAGCAGCAAGAATTCAGTCATAAGGGTAAAGTACTCAGCATAGGGCCTATATTATGCAAGCTTGGGCTAAGGCTTACAACCTGATAAAACAAAGGGTTTTACCTTGCAGTAAAACCCTGGTTGTAAAGCAATACAGACTGGACTACAAAGGTTGCGGCTTGCCGATGTAGTAACCCTGGGTGCCATCGATAAACAGCGACTCCAGCATATGTTTTTCTTCCTGAGATTCAACACACTCGGCAAAGACGCCGACACCGATACGGTGTGCCAGGTCGATCATCAGGCGCATAAAGTATTGATTGTTTTTGTCGTTATCAATATGACGGGTATAGCTACCGTCCATTTTAACGTAATCCGGTTTCAGGTCACGGAAAAACTTGAAGGAAGTGATACCAACACCGAATTTCTCTACGGTGATCCGGGCACCGGCGCGGTGCACCATATCGATAAAGCGTTTACTGGTTTTCAGGTTCTGCTGCAGACCAAATTCGGTCACTTCAAATACCAGCCGTGAGGCAATATTGGCATCCTTTAACAAACGCCGCTCTAGCCAGATATTAAATTGGTCATCGTGGACAGTACGTGGGGACAAGTTAATACCAAAATACTGGTCTTGCATACTGCGCTCTTTGATTGTCGTCAGCGCGGTCTCAATAATCATCCGGTCAACTGAAATAATTTTATCCAGTTTTTCTGCCATCGCTAAAAAGGATGCGGTAGGTAAAATCTGATCTTCGTGCGTTTTAAAGCGCACTAAAATCTCGGAGTAGGCCTTGGCCGCGCGACTGGAAGGCTGAATGGTTTGCACTAACAAGCTGATTCTGCTGTTCGCTAACACCTCTTCAATCACATTGCGCCAGTTCTGGTTGCCGTAGCTGTTGCTGGCATTTTCCAGACCGCTGCTGTCTTTCTGCAGATGCCAGGCGTTAGGCTGTTTGGTTTGCGCCAGGCTAATCGAGGTATCGGCTGTTGCCAGCAACTCCCCGAGCGGTTTCCCGGCTTCGTAACTCACCAGGCCGGTATAGGCAACAGACTCCAGCTCCGCCAGCTTCTGGAACTCGTTAAAACGACTTTGCAGCTGCAGCGCAAAATTCTCCGCTTCTTTTGGCGTGACATGAGGTAACAGCAAACCAAAATCGGAGCTGTTCAGCCGATATAAACGCGCATGCTTATAGGTTGCGATGGTTTTCTTGATAATTTCCGCGACCTGGCTGACATAGTTGTCACCTTCCTGGAAGCCCCGGCTCTGATTAATACTCTGTAATTCGGTACAACGGGTAATAGCAAAAATGCCAAATTTATTTAAGTCTTCGTTTTGGCTAAGTTCGTCATAGCCTTGAACAAAGCGATTACGGTTCGGCAGGCCGGTTACCGGATCTTTATAGGCTTCCTCGGCAATTTGCTGAGCGTCGGCTGTCATTCTTTCATATTGCTGGCGGGTGTGTTGTGCCAGGCGCTGTAAAGCCTGAGCAAGATCAGAAAACTCCGCCGGGAGCTTCCGAAAGGCATGAACATCCGGTTGCTGTTGATTCAGGAAGCCTTCGATTGCCTGATTCACGGCCGCGCTGGTGCGAGTGTATTTACGCTCCAGGCTACTTTTAACAAAAAACACGGGCACCCAGCCTAATAACAGTGGCAATACCAGCAGTAGCCAGAAAAAGCTTTGTAGTGGCGCCAGAATTTGCTGCGGGTTTAACTCAAAGCGTACCACCAGCTCTTGCGCTTCATCTCTGACATACTGTGACGCAAAGTTATGTCCGGTCAGATTTAATAGCGCATGCAGCAGACTGCTTTGACGTTGAGGGTTGTTATACTCGTAAAGAATAGTGCCATCAGTTTTGCTGATCTGCAGACTGTTTAACGGGAAACTGCGTTCAACCTGACGGCTGAGTGCTTTACCATCTACGCCCACGTGTGAGATCAGCACCTGTTCCATGGCGAGCTTGGTTTGTACTTCCTGTTGCTGCAGTAAATTTTTACTCTGGTGTAAGAACGCAATCATTAAAAGCAGGATTAACAGCAGGGCAGAGACAAGTTGCGCGATAAGCAGTGTACGAAAATTTTTGATCATGCTAAGCCACCTTCAGAGCCAAGTTCCTGTGCGCAGGTCGGGTATTCCTTAATCACTTATATTAAAGCAAAAAAAACCTTAAAAATAAATAAATAACCAAAAAGGCTGATTTACGCGACGAGTGACACAGAAAAGAATGTGGCTCCCCAGACTGGACTCGAACCAGTGACCTACGGATTAACAGTCCGCCGCTCTAACCAACTGAGCTACTAGGGAACAGCATTCAACGGGGCGCAATACTAATGCCAGCACATCAGCCTGTCAACACTTTGACTGCGGGATTTTCAGCACAAAGGTTCACTTGCATAGAGTTTCGCCATTATGCTGCTTTTGACAGCATTCTTGGGCACCAGAATGGTGTGATTTTCAGAAAAGACAACCGCTGCTACAGATAAATTTGTTGTGCAGCGCTCGCCGGTAAAGGGGTGGCAAAAGTTACTCACAGAAGCTGTGGATAACTCTGTGAGTTATCAGTTATCTGTTGTAGCCAAGCCTTGATTCTGCTGCGTTTGGCTGCGGTCAATAGCTTTGCGGTAAAAAATTATGTCATTAAAAAACAATAAGTTATTCTTTGTGACTTCAGGTTGGAGGTGGATGATTAGCTGATTGTTGGTTAAAGCGGCGATTTGCCGCTATTGTGCACTTTTTTGCTTTTTGTCGGTCGTAACGCTAATACGGGCATGGTGCTGGACGGCGAACTTAACTACAATAGAGCGCCCTTATCCCTCAGTGTATAAAATGTCAGAAAGTCGGCTTCAATCTCAAAATCCGCTATTAACAGCTGCTATGTCGCCTTTGCTGCAACGCCTGACCTGGCCGGTACTGGGCGGTATGCTGACGATGATGAGCTTTAATCTGGTTGATACCTTTTTTATCAGCTTATTAGGTACCGCACAGCTGGCGGCGATCAGCTTTACCTTTCCTGTTACTTTTTTACTAATCAGCCTGGCAATAGGTTTAAGTATCGGTACTTCAGCCGTCATTGCGAAGGCGCTGGGAGCCGGTTTAGCTGATACGGCTAAAGAAGACAGTCTAGCTGCTTTATGGTTAGGTGCCGCGCTGGTTAGTGTGCTGGCGCTGATTATCGCCTTTTACCTGGAACCATTATTTAGTTTACTGGGCGCCACTGACACGACGTTGCCGTTTATCCGGGAATATATGCTGATTTGGCTGGCAGGTTCAGTGTTGCTGGTTACGCCAATGATTGGTAATGCTATTTTGCGCGCAGCGGGCGAAACCAAGATCCCCAGCTTAGTGATGGCGAGTGGTGGTTTGGTCAATGCGGTGCTGGATCCCATCCTGATCTTCGGTTTAGGCCCGGTGCCAGCCATGGGTATGCAGGGGGCGGCACTGGCGACCTTGTTCTCCTGGTTAACGGGTTTTATTTTTATTATTTATTGGCTGGCAGTGAAAAGAGGTCTGCTTGATCGTTTCTATTTGCCGCTATCGCTAGCACTGCCGATCTGGCGGCGCATCTTGCATATCGGTATGCCGGCCGCTGTGGCAAATATGCTGACGCCGATAGCTATGGCGATACTGACGGTAATCATTGCGTCCTATGGTCCGGAAGCGGTCGCTGCGCTGGGGGTTGGTATGCGGCTGGAAAGTATCGCCTGTCTGGTGGTGCTGGCGCTCTCGATGACCTTACCGCCGGTTGTCGGGCAAAACTTCGGTGCCGGCTTGTTGGGGCGGGTGCAACAAGCCTACTTTACGGCTTGCCACTTTGTTTTAAAGTGGCAAGCCGGCGTCTTCCTGTTACTGGCGCTGCTGGCTTATCCGATAGCGGCCTTGTTTACCCAGGATCAACAGGTTGCGACCTATATCCGCTATTTTATCTGGTCATTACCGCTAAGTTATGGCTTGCAGGGCGTAATCATCTTAACCAACTCCTCGTTCAACGCTTTACATTTGCCAGCGAAAGCAATGATATTGAGTTTGGTGCGGTTTTTTGTCTGTTATATTCCGCTAGCCTGGCTGGGAGCAAAAATCGCCGGGGTGCCAGGATTATTTATCGGCGCTATGGTTGGCAATTTACTGACCGCCAGTCTGGCCTATTATTGGTTTAAGCAGGTTATACAACGTTATCAGTAGGGAATTATATGTCGCGCGCTTTTGAACTTGTATCCGACTATCAACCGGCCGGCGATCAACCTGAAGCCATTCGTAAATTAGTCGAGGGTCTGGAAGACGGACTGGCGCATCAGACCCTGCTTGGGGTAACCGGCTCCGGTAAAACCTTTACTATGGCCAATGTGATTGCCAAAGTAGGGCGGCCGACGCTGATTATGGCGCATAACAAAACCCTGGCCGCGCAATTGTATGGCGAGATGAAGGCGTTTTTCCCACACAATGCCGTCGAATACTTTGTCTCTTACTACGATTATTACCAACCTGAAGCCTACGTACCCTCGACAGATACCTTTATTGAAAAAGATGCCTCGATCAATGAGCATATCGAGCAGATGCGGTTATCCGCCACTAAAGCGCTTATGGAGCGCCGCGACGTAGTGATTATCGCATCGGTATCCGCGATCTATGGTCTGGGGGATCCCCAGTCCTATATGCAAATGTTATTGCATCTAAAGCAGGGCGATATCGTCGATCAGCGTTTTATCCTGCGCCGTCTGGCGGAGCTGCAATATACCCGCAATGATCTGGCCTTTGAACGCGCCACTTACCGCGTGCGTGGTGAAGTGATCGATATCTTTCCGGCGGAATCAGATGATATTGCGGTAAGGGTTGAGCTGTTCGATGAAGAAATTGAGCGTATCAGCTTGTTTGATCCCCTGACTGGCGCCGTTGAAAAAATTGTCACCCGTTTTACTGTTTATCCGAAAACCCACTATGTGACACCGCGGGAGACTATTTTAGCGGCGGTAGAGCAAATTAAAGTGGACTTATCCGAGCGGCGTCAGGAGTTACTGGCGGCCAATAAACTGGTGGAAGAGCAGCGCTTGGCACAGCGCACCCAGTTTGATATCGAAATGATGGTCGAGCTGGGTTATTGCTCGGGTATTGAAAACTATTCGCGCTATTTGTCTGGCCGGGAGCCCGGCTCGCCACCGCCAACGCTGCTGGAATATTTCCCGGGTGATGGCCTGATGTTTATTGATGAGTCGCATGTCACCATTTCACAAATTGGCGCCATGTATAAGGGCGATCGTTCGCGCAAAGAAAACCTGGTGAATTATGGTTTCCGGCTGCCTTCGGCTCTGGATAACCGGCCGCTGAAATTTGAAGAGTTTGAAATTATTGCACCGCAGCGGATCTATGTGTCGGCAACACCAGCGGCCTATGAGCTGGAACACTCCGCTGGTGAGGTGGTAGAGCAGGTGGTGCGACCTACCGGCCTGGTAGATCCGGAGATTGAGATCCGGCCGGTGGCGACCCAGGTCGATGATTTGATGTCGGAAGCGATGCAACGGGCAGAGCGAAATGAGCGGGTACTGGTCACCACCTTAACTAAGAAAATGGCCGAGGATTTAACTGAGTATCTGAGCGAACATCAAATCAAAGTGCGTTATTTGCATTCAGATATTGATACCGTCGAACGAATGGAAATTATCCGGGATTTACGGCTGGGCGTGTTTGATGTGCTGGTGGGTATTAACCTGCTGCGGGAAGGCCTGGATATTCCGGAAGTGTCGCTGGTGGCCATTTTGGATGCCGATAAAGAAGGGTTCTTGCGCTCAGAACGCTCGTTAATTCAGACCATCGGTCGGGCGGCGCGTAACCTGAGTGGCCGCGCCATCCTGTATGCCGATCGCATCACCGATTCCATGCAGCGGGCGATTTCGGAAACGGAGCGGCGGCGGGCAAAACAGCAAGCCTTTAATGCCTTGCACGGTATTGCCCCGCAAGCGATTAAAAAGAAAGTAGCCGACGTGATGGATCTAGGGCAGGCACCTCAGCAAGGGGACACTAAACTCAGGCAGGTGGCGGAGCAAAGCCGGTTGCGCCAGGGCAAAACGCCGTATCAGTTGCAGGCGGAAATTAAGCAACTGGAGCAAAAAATGCTGCAGCATGCCCGCGATCTGGAGTTTGAACAGGCGGCGGCGTTGCGGGATCAGATCCACCAATTAAAGCTAGTATTGCTCGAATTACCGGCAGATTAAGGTGTGATTGCTTAAAGTCTAAACGTTTTCATAGGGTTATTCAGTTTTCATTAAGTTGCAAAGCCTAAGATGCGCTCAGTTGCACGAAACCAACGGAAAACTGACTAAGTGAGGTCATCTATGAAACGTACTTTAATCGCAACCGCCTTATCTTTGTTCTCTGCCGGCGTACTGGCCAATAGCTTCCAGCATCAGACTAATCTGGACTATCAGTGGGGCGATATCCTAAATGCCGACCTGCGCTCTTACAATTTGTCACACCAGTTCTATTTAAACCCGGTGCAGGCTGCGAATAATATGCCACTGGCCGAAGCCGGCTTTTTAAGCCGTAGCAGCAGCCTGCTGTTTGGCTACAGCTATAACCAGTTCGACTTTGGTAATCTGGGCAAAACCAGTTTAAGCGGTTGGAGTCTGGGTGGTGAATACCGTGATGTTAACCATAACTTCTATGCCAGCTTATTATGGACTGAACTGAACAATAGCGATGATCGCGTGGGTCAGGCAAGTCTGGGTTATTACCTGGATCCAAGCTGGTTGTTGAAACTGGATGTAGAACACCTGCGCCCTGATGGCGATGGCAGTGTTACCCAGTACGGCGTTAGCACCAAAAAGTTAATGACGTTGGCACATGGCGATTTTATCAGTGTTGAAGCCAGCTATATGGATCAGGCCAATAGCTCACTGGGCCGTTTCGGTGTCGCGGGTGATTACTATTTCGGTCGTAACCTGTCACTGGGACTGGCGTACGACTGGACCAGCAAGGGCGTATTTAATTCTGAGTCTGATGCCTTTACGGTTCGCGGTCAGTGGTATGCCATGCCAAATCTGGCGTTACGCGCTGGTGTAACCTTTGATAGCCTGGAAACCGGTGACGATCTGTACCACATTGGTGCCAGCTTCCGCTTCTAAGCTACTAAACCTTTGTTGCTGATGTTAGGGGCCATGCTGGCCCCTTTTTTATACCTGTTATACCGATAAGCCCCAATCATCACGGGCTTGTCGCGTCAGGGTTTCCTGAAACTGTGGCGCTGCTATTGCAATCAGCGCTTTTGCCCGTTCGGTTAAACTGCGGCCACGCAACTGGGCGATACCGTACTCCGTCACAATATAGTTGACGTGGGCACGGGTCGTCACCACACCAGCACCAGGAGCCAGCAAGGAGCTTATGCGGGAAACCTTGCCAGCAGCGGCGGTAGCGGGCAAGGCAATGATCGCCCGGCCACCTTCGGACAGACTGGCACCGCGGACAAAATCCATCTGGCCACCGACACCGGAATAAATTTTGGTACCGAGCGAATCGGCACAAACCTGACCGCTAAGATCAACCTGCAGCGCACTGTTAATCGCCACCACTTGCGGATTCTGGCGGATCACCGCGGTATCATTGGTATATTCGACATCCAGGAATACCACTTGCGGATTGTCATCGACAAAGTCATATAAGGCTTGTGAGCCCATCGCGAAGGTGGTGACAATTTTCCCGCGATGTTTCTTTTTATTCTGATTAGTAATGATGCCCCTTTCCAGCAGCGGTAACACGCCATCGGAAAACATCTCGGTATGTACACCCAGCTGCTGATGTGAGCCCAGACAGGCCAGAGTGGCATCCGGGATAGCACCGATGCCCATTTGTAAACAGTCGCCATCGCGGATCAGGCTGGCGACGTGCTGGCCAATTTGCCGGGTCACCGGATCCAATTCTGCCTGCAGATGCAGCGGCATCGGTGCACTAAATTCGACATAGCGGTCTATTTGACTCAGATGAATAAAAGAATCGCCATGGGTTCTTGGCATCTGCGGATTAACCCAGGCAATCACTTTTTTCGCCATTTGTAAGGCCGCCCGGGTGGCTTCGACCGAAATGCCCAGGCTGCAGTAGCCATGTTTATCCGGCGGTGAAACCTGAATCAGCGCAGCATCTAACGGTTGTTCACCACTTCTAAACAACTTCGGGATTTCTGACAGAAATAACGGCACGTAGTCGGCCTGACCGCACTGGATAGCACTGCGGGTACTGCCACCGACAAAGAAACAACGTTGTCGCAGATGGCGCTGTAACGCCGGGTCGCACAGCATATCACTGTGTTCGGTATGCAACTGCAACAACGTCAGATTACGATAACGGGGGGCGATATTCGCCAAGCCCCTCAACAAAAACCAAGGGGTGGCGGCCATCGATTGGCACCAGATTTGATCATGATCGGCGAGGATACTTAAAGCCTGTTCGGCGGTTTCGCAGCGCATAGGGTCTCCACTGAGCGGTAAAGCCCCAGTTTAGCTGTTTTTGCGCGGCGCAAAGCTGATAACGATCAAGTCGCAGCCATAAAAAAGCCCCGCACGGGGCGGGGCTGTTTCGAGAAGCGACAATTACTTGTTAGCTTTCTTTTCTTTTTCTTTGGCGATAACCACTTCAGCCACGTTGTTTGGACATGGTGAGTAGTGATCGAATTCCATTGAGAACTGACCACGACCAGAAGTCATAGTACGCAGGTGGCTGATATAACCGAACATCTCGGCCAGTGGTACGTGCGCTTTTACGCGAACGCCCATAGCGCCTGATTCCTGGCCTAAGATCATACCACGACGACGGTTTAAGTCACCGATCACGTCACCGATGTTGTCTTCTGGTGTGAAAACGTCAACTTTCATGATTGGCTCTAACAGCTGTGGACCGGCTTTCGGCATAGACTGACGGAAAGCGCCTTTGGCTGCGATTTCGAATGCGATAGCTGATGAGTCAACGGCGTGGAAACCACCGTCGAACAGCTCAACTTCAACGTCCAGTACCGGGAAGCCTGCCAGAGGACCGGTAGACATCATTTCTTTAAAGCCTTTCTCGATAGCTGGGAAGAATTCCTTCGGAACGCTACCGCCCACTACGGTTGACTTAAAGGTGTAACCGGTATTCACTTCACCCGGACGGATGCGGTAGTCGATCTTACCGTACTGACCAGAACCACCAGACTGCTTCTTGTGCGTGTAGCTGTCTTCAACTTCACGGGTAATGGTTTCGCGGTACGCAACCTGTGGTTGACCTACAATCAGCTCAACGCCATAGGTACGCTTCAGGATGTCAATCTTGATATCCAGGTGCAGTTCACCCATACCTTTCAGGATGGTTTCGCCAGAGTCCTGATCAGTTTCGACGCGGAAAGTTGGGTCTTCAGAAACCAGACGGCCGATAGCAACGCCCATCTTCTCGATAGCGCCTTTATCTTTTGGCTGTACTGCGATAGAGATTACCGGCTCTGGGAATACCATTGGTTCCAGTGTACATGGGTTTTTCACGTCACACAGGGTGTGACCGGTTTGTACGTTTTTCAGACCGATCAGTGCAACGATGTCACCAGCCTGAGCAGACGTCAGGTCGGTACGGTCGTTAGCATGCATTTCTACCATCCGGCCAACGCGCTCGGTTTTACCGGTGAACGAGTTCAGAATGGTATCGCCTTTGTTCAGTACGCCAGAGTAGATACGGATAAAGGTCAGGGCGCCGAAACGGTCGTCCATGATCTTGAACGCTAACGCACGGAATGGCTCGTCGGCAGAAACGATAGCGTATTGGCCAGTTTCGTTACCTTCTTCGTCAGTCAGTGGCTGTGGGTTAACTTCAGTTGGAGCTGGCAGATATTCAACCACGCCATCCAGAACCAGTTGCATACCTTTGTTTTTGAAGGCTGAACCACAGAAAGTTGGGAAGAAAGCCAAGTCGCGGGTACCTTTACGGATACAACGCTTGATTTCTTCGATTGAAGGCTCTTCACCTTCCATATAAGCCATCAGCAGGTCGTCATCCATTTCCAGTGCAGTTTCGATCAGCTGCTGACGGTACATTTCAACGTCATCAGCCATATCTGCTGGCACGTCGGTCACAGTGTAGTTTTCTGGTTGGCCAGACTCGTCCCACACGTATGCTTGCTTGGTTAACAGGTCAACCACACCAGTAAAGGTATCTTCACGACCGATTGGCAGCACCATGATCAGTGGGTTAGCGCCCAGTACTTTTTTAACCTGTTCAGTAACACGGATAAAGTCAGCACCGATCCGGTCCAGTTTGTTAACGAAGATCAGACGAGATACTTTAGCGTCGTTCGCGTAGCGCCAGTTGGTTTCTGATTGTGGTTCTACACCACCAGAGCCACAGAATACGCCGATACCGCCGTCCAGAACTTTCAGTGAACGGTATACTTCTACGGTGAAGTCAACGTGACCCGGGGTATCGATAACGTTGAAACGGTGACCTTTCCAGTAACAGCTAACAGCCGCTGACTGAATAGTAATACCGCGCTCAGCTTCCTGTTCCATAAAGTCAGTAGTCGATTCACCTTCGTGAACTTCGCCCAGCTTATGGATTTTACCGGTCAGTTTCAGGATCCGTTCGGTGGTAGTAGTTTTACCGGCATCAACGTGAGCGAAGATACCAATGTTTCTGTATAACGATAAATCAGCGGCCATAGTAGTCTCTATAAGCTTGGGTTTGAAAATAGGGCGACAATATACAGGATTTTTTTTCAGTTTGCCCGAAAAAAAATCAGCGAAATAAATGAAATTTCTATGTCATTGTCAGTTCTTTGGCCCGGCGCCTTATTCGACGACCGTGGCCCATAAGTCATATTCATCTGCATGTTCGACCAACGCCTGCACCAGCTGACCTGGTTTAAGGTTGGTTTCACCATTCAGATAGACAGCACCATCAATCTCAGGCGCGTCAGCAAAGCTGCGGCCAATGGCGCCTTCTTCATCTACTTCATCAATCAGCACGCTGATGGTGCGGCCGACTTTGGCTTGCAAACGCTCAGCACTAATGGCTTGCTGTAGCTGCATAAAACGATGGTAACGTTCTTCTTTTACATCCTCTGGCACCGGATCCGGCAGCTCGTTGGCTTTGGCGCCGTCGACCGGGCTGTATTTAAAGCAGCCAACCCGATCCAGCTGCGCCTCTTGCAGCCAATCCAGTAACATCTGGAAATCTTCCTCGGTTTCACCCGGGAAGCCGACAATAAAGGTGGAACGGATGGTCAAATCCGGGCAAATTTGCCGCCATTTTTTGATCCGCTCCAGCACCTTTTCCGCCTGTCCCGGCCGTTTCATCAATTTTAAAATCCGTGGGCTGGCGTGCTGGAACGGGATATCCAGATAGGGTAATACTTTGCCTTGCGCCATCAGCGGAATAATGTCATCGACATGCGGATAGGGATAAACATAATGCAGCCGCACCCAAATGCCCATTTCGCCCAGTGCTTCGCACAGCGATTGCATCGAGGTTTTTACCGGCTGACCATTCCAGAAACCAGTGCGGTGTTTCACATCGACGCCATAGGCACTAGTATCTTGCGAGATAATCAGTAACTCTTTTACGCCGGCGTTTTTCAGGCGCTGGGCTTCATCCAGCACTTCACCAATCGGCCGGCTGACCAAATCACCGCGCATCGACGGAATAATGCAGAAAGTACAGCGGTGATTACAGCCTTCGGAAATTTTTAAATACGCATAATGCTTGGGCGTTAGTTTGACACCATGGTCCGGCACCAGCATGGTAAAGGGATCATATTTCGGCTTCGGCACAAACTCATGCACCTGCTTTAACACATTCTCATAACTGTGCGGGCCGGTAATACCCAGCACATTGGGGTGTACTTCACGAATTTCATCTTCCCGGGCGCCTAAACAGCCGGTGACAATAACCTTGCCATTTTCCGCCAGCGCTTCGCCGATGGTGTCTAAGGATTCCTGCACTGCAGAGTCAATAAAACCGCAGGTGTTAACGATCACCAGCTCGGCGTCGTCGTAGCTTGGAACGATATTATAGCCTTCAGCTTTAAGTTGGGTCAGGATCCGTTCTGAGTCGACCAGGTTTTTCGGGCAACCGAGCGAAACAAAGCCTATTTTGCTGCCAGTACCATTGCTGTCTTGGGCGGCTAAGGTTTTGGCCGGGGTATCCAGGGTTGTAGTCTGGCTGGGATCGAAAGTCTGAACGCTCATAATTGCCTGTGCTGGTTAAAGGAAAAAACCGGGCGCGCATTATACCTGAAGCGCGGCAAAGTAACAGCGGCTGCTGGCCAAAAAGTCGACACCCCTGTGCGCTTAAAGTGATTTTAGCAACAAGGCGATGGCATCGGCATGTTGCTCCGAGAACTGTTGCTGTTGTCCATACAGATGAATAACAGCCTGCAAGTCAGCGTGCTCGTCCTGATCCAGTAAGCGTTTTAACCCCATTTGCCAGCGCGGAAATTGCCGTTGTTGCACCAGCCGTTCACTGACCAGCCGTACACTTTGATGTCGCGGATCGGCGGCAATCACCGCAAAACGGGCTTGAACCTGCTTGGCAGGGCCCTCAAGTAACTGCAGAAAGTGTCGGCTGGTGACCAGCAACACACCGGTGATCTGAAACTGCTGATTATTGCGCTCGGCTTGCTGATGGATAGCGGCGATCTGCTCGCGACTTAATCCGGGCGCGATATCGCTGATGTAAGTTAACTGCAACAAGGGCTCGGACATAGCGTTTCCTCAGCGATAACGCTTTTGTGCTTTACGTTTCCGTTCGGCTTCGCGTTCGGCTTTTTCAGCTGCTTTCGCCGCTTCCTCGGCCTTGGCGTCAATCAGCTCCTGACTCACCATCGCCGGTGTTTCCAGAGTAATGGGGCCAAGGTTACCGGCTCGCAGCTCCGTAATCAGGATAGCACCGGCTTTTTCTAAATCGACCACACCGCCTTTACGCATCGCACCGCGGCGCATGCCGATCGCATCCAGCAGTGCCAGATCGTTCTCTGGCTGCTCAGTCAGTCCGAACCGTGCCATTACTGCTGCCGGATAGGCTTGCAGCAGGTAGTCGGCGGCAAAGAGCGCGATATCAGCATAATCAAACACCGTGTCTTTAATGGCGCCGGTTACCGCCAGCCGGTAACCGCAGGTCGTCGGGCTAAGTTTGGGCCATAAAAAGCCCGGCGTATCGGTTAAGATCACGTTATTTTCCAGCTTGATCCTTTGCTGTGCCTTGGTCACGCCGGCTTCGTTACCGGTTTTGGCGATAGTACGGCCCGCCAGGGTATTGATCAGCGTGGATTTGCCGACATTGGGGATACCCATAATCATCGCCCGGGCGGCGCGCACTTCTAGATTACGTTCCGGCAGCATGCTATTGCAAAGCTCAAGCAGGGCTTTGATTTGTTCCGGCTGCTGTTGGCTGATCGGGATGGCGCGGACATTTTTTTGCTCGGCAAAATAGTCAACCCAGCGCGCGGTGAGGGCAGGATCGGCCAGATCGGCTTTGTTTAATACCTTGATACAGGGGGTATCTTTGCGCAGTTGCGGCACCAGCGGATTCTCGCTGGAAAACGGGATCCGCGCATCCAGCATTTCGATAATAATATCGACCTGTGGCATCACCTCGGCGATTTCTTTGCGGGCTTTGTGCATATGGCCCGGAAACCAGTTAATTGACATGGGGTATCCTGTATAAGGTTAAAATTGGTCCAGCAGCTCGCGCCGGTAATCTGCCGGGTCCAGCTTAAGACCCTGCTCGGCTATCTGCTGTTGTAATTTATTATCGGCCAGATTTAGCTCCGACATCATCAGCGTATTATCGTCGAGTTGCCAGATCAGCCTGGAGCCGGCATAGCTGTATGCCAGTATCAGCAGTGCGCTTGGGTTATGCTGTTCGGCCGCCGCCTGGATTGCCCGCAGCTTGCGCTGAATTAAATTCAGCTCGTGTTTCAGATCCCAGATATAGGCGACTTCGCTAAAGTAGGGGTGGCGCTTTAGTTTTTTTAAAGCGCTGCCAACCAGGATACAGCCGATAACGACCCCGGCGAAGTTTAGCCAGAAATTAGAGCCGCTGCCGTCCGATAGCAGGCTGATCAACAGCGTCGAACTGGCAAGGCTGACAATCAGCAGCGCCATTATACTTAACACCGTAATCCGGTTCAGACGTTTACGGTATAGCGCTTTATCAATCACTTTCAGTTGCATAATCTTCCTAGACTACTCGATGATGCTGGCATCAGAGCGTGCCGTCGCCGGATCAAAACGACGGATCTGTAAAATAATGCCCAGTTTGGGATGATCCAGATAATGGATTTCGCCACTGATTAAGCGCCGGCTTTGTTTTACGTTAATGCTTTGCAGGCTGTTAGCCTGAGGGCGGCGCAGGTTAAAGTCGGTATTCACAAACAGATAACGATCCAGATGTAAGCGAAACAGGCCATCCAGCTGCCAGACCTGAGACGGTAAATTAGCTGCGCTTTGCTCCAGCCGCCGCTGTTCGTCTGTGCTGCTTTCCGGCTGGGTCAGCGCCACACCGGCCGCCAGTTGTTGCCGCCGGCTGGCGATCTGGGCCAGTAAATCGGCTTCCTGCTGCTCTTCTGTGGCAAACGCCAGATTGCTGTCCACTTCACTCGGCAGCGGCTGGCCCCAGTAATCAAACTGCTGGCTAAAGTTTTTGCCGGCAAACCAGCGGCTGGGGATCGCCCGGCGCTCTGTTACCGGTGCCTGACGCCACACCGTATGCAGTAATATCTGATGCTGGCGCTGCCGTCTTAACCGGTTAACTACCTCATTAAGCTGAAAGGCGTTTTCGTCCGCCAGATAGGGCACCGGCTGATGCAGACCTTCGCCAAAGATCCGTACCGGCAGTTGTTCCGGCCAGTATTGATGTGGGGTGGCTTGTTCCAGCACAGCAGCCAGCAAGGCATCAGTGCTGTCACTCGCAAGCGGTGTCTGTTCTGTCGGCTGCGGCATGCACTCTGCTGCCGGTGCAGCGTCGCCCGGTATGGCTAAGCCTGTTGCATCGACAGCGTCCGGCATTTGACATTCAGGATCTACCGGCAACGGGATATAAAATTGTTCCGTCAGTAAATCGATATGCCGCCCCAGTCTGATTGGGGTCACCTGGGTAGGGAAATGTTCTTTCAGCGCACTGTCGCCGGTGCGTTCAAAAATAATCATTTCTACCTCAAACCAGCGTTCGTTGGCTTGCAGTGTCAGGGCGTTGACGAGTAAACAACTGCCAAGTAACAGCCGAAATTTCATTAATGTCCCACCTTATGTTTGGCCAGTTCGGCCAGCATATTACTGATAAGTTGTAACCGATCTTTGTAGTCCGCCGCGGCAATAGTAAAACGCAGCTTTTGACCCTGTTCCAGCTTGAAGATCCGCGACTGAGTCTGGATCAGCTGAATAATATAGGCCGGACTCACCAAAGTCCGCTCGGCGAATTCTAGCACACCACCCTTGGCATTGGCTTCAATCCGTTTAATGCCAAGCTCCTGTGCCAACAATTTAAACTGACTGAGTTGCACCAGGTGTTTGGCGGCGTCCGGTAATAATCCAAAGCGGTCGATTAATTCAACCTGAACCTCGTCCAGTTCCTGCTCATTGCGCACGCTGGCCAGCTTTTTATAGAACGACAAGCGTAAATTGACATCCGGAATATAACTATCAGGTAATAGCGCCGGGATCTTTAAATCAATTTCTGTTTGCTGACTAAGCAGGCTATCTAAACTGGGTTCACGGCCGGCTTTCAAAGCGTGCACGGCTTCTTCCAGCATTTCCATATAGAGCGTAAAGCCAACCGCTTCAATCTGACCGCTTTGCTCGTCGCCCAGCAGTTCACCGGCACCGCGGATCTCCAGGTCGTGGGTAGCCAGCGCAAAGCCGGCGCCGAGATCTTCCAGGCTGGCAATAGCTTCCAGCCGCTTTTCCGCGTCCTTGGTTAAACGCTTCGGTGGTGGCGTTAACAGATAGGCATAGGCCTGATGGTGCGAACGACCGACCCGGCCCCGTAACTGGTGCAGTTGCGCCAGGCCAAAGTTGTCGGCGCGGTTAATAATAATGGTATTAGCAGTGGGGACATCGATACCGGTTTCAATAATGGTCGAGCATAGCAGCAGGTTATAACGCTGATGGTAGAAATCGGCCATAATCTGCTCCAGTTCACGTTCGCGCAGTTGACCATGGGCAATCGCAATATTGGCTTCCGGTACCAGCTCCAGCAAATCGCTGGCCATTTTCTCAATGCTGGCGACATCGTTATGCAGAAAGTACACCTGACCGCCGCGCAGAATTTCGCGCATGATGGCTTCGCGTAACAGACCATTTTCGAACTCGCGGACAAAGGTTTTCACTGCCAGCCGCCGGGCTGGTGGTGTGGCGATAATGGAGAGGTCGCGCATGCCGGACATCGACATATTCAGGGTGCGTGGAATGGGAGTGGCGGTCAATGTCAGGATATCGATATTGGCACGCAGCGCCTTGATCTTCTCTTTTTGCCGTACGCCAAAGCGGTGTTCTTCGTCGACAATCAGTAACCCCAGATCGGCAAACTTAATATCGTCCTGCAGCAATTTATGGGTACCAATCAGAATATCGACCTTGCCCTGGCTCAGGTCGTCCAGAATGACTTTTTGCGCTTTACTGCTGACAAAGCGCGACAGTACTTCAACCCGTACCGGCCAGTTAGCGAAGCGATCTTTAAAGTTTTCAAAATGCTGCTGTGCCAGCAGAGTAGTCGGCACCAGTAGCGCGACCTGTTTTCCATCGTTAACTGCCACAAAAGCGGCGCGCATCGCCACCTCGGTTTTACCAAAGCCAACATCACCGCACACCAGCCGATCCATCGGTTGCGGCTGTTGCATATCCTGCAACACGGCGCTAATGGCATCAAGCTGATCCGCGGTTTCTTCAAACGGGAAGCTGTCGGCAAAGGCGGCATACTGCTCCTGGTCCAGTTTGAACGCATAGCCCTGGTGGGCCGCACGCTGGGCGTATATATCCAGCAGCTCAGCGGCAACATCGCGCACCTTTTCTGCCGCCTTTTTGCGGGCCTTTTCCCAGGTATCGTTACCCAGCTTATGCAAGGGCGCATGCTCGGCATCACTGCCGGAATAGCGGCTCAATAAATGCAACGAGGTCACCGGCACATAGAGCTTGCTGCCACCGGCATATTCAATGGTGACAAACTCGGCGCTGATGCCGGCGGCGTCTAATACCTGTAAACCCTGATAACGGCCAATACCATGTTGTAAGTGCACCACCGGCTGACCAAGGCTCAGCTCCGCCAGATTACGGATAATGGTTTCTGAGGAAATCTGCTGGCTTTGTTTGCGTCGCCGGCGCTGGCTGATCTTCTGGCCAAACAGTTCGTTTTCGCTGATCAGTGCCAGCGGTGTGGCTAGCTGCAGCAGCGCACCTTGCTCCAGATTCCCCACCATCACGCCGAGATCATCATCAGCTTGCCAGAAGGCTGTCAGGCTGGGGTATTCGCGTAAATGCACCGCAGCTTTATGCAGCAGTTGCAGCAGACTTTCGCGCCGGCCTTCACTTTCCACCAGAAACAGGGCCCGGCCTTTTTGCTGCTTCAGGCTGAGCAAGAATGCCAGTAAAGCATCCAGTGGCTGCTTGAGCTGATGATTAATATTCAGTGCCGGTAGCTCTGCCACCGGTAAGTTGTGCATTCCGGCTTTGGCCGGCAGGCTGGCGCGGCTGAGTTTCAGTCTGGGTAGCCCTTTAAGCAGGCCAAACAGCTCATCTACCGCCAGATATAACTCCTGGGGTGGCAGAATTGGTCGCAGTAAATCGATGGCTCTGTCCTGATAGCGGCGCTTCAGTTCGCTCCAGAATTGCTGTGCGCTGTGTTCAATATCACCACAGATCAATACCCGGCTATCGGTCGGCAGATAGGCAAATAAGTTGCTGGTCGTCTCGGCAAATAACGGCAGATAATACTCGATCCCGGCTGGCAGGATGCCCTGGCTGACTTGCTGATACAGCGATTCCTTCTCGTTGCGGGCAGCAAAACGTTCGCGATAGCGCAGCCGGAAGCGCTCAATGGCTGCCTTATCGGTCGGGAACTCATGGGCTGGCAACAGCGCGATGTGCGGCACTTTGTCCAGACTGCGCTGCGTATCCGGATCGAAAGTACGGATGGCCTCGACTTCGTCATCAAAAAAATCGATCCGATAGGGGTTATGGGTACCCATCGGAAACAGGTCAAGCAGTGAGCCACGTACAGAAAACTCACCGTGCTCCATCACCTGTTCTACATGGCGGTAACCGACGGCAGCCAGCTGTTGTTTCAGTGCTGTCAGATCCGTTTGCTGTTGTTCACGGATCAAAAAACTGTGTTGCTCCAGATGCTCCCGACCGGCAATTCTCAGTAGCAATGTGCTGACCGGTACAATCACCAGCGCCTGTTTCAGGCGTGGCAACTGATACAGGGTTTCCAGCCGCTGTGAAATAATATCCTGATGCGGGGAGAACACATCATAGGGCAGGGTTTCCCAATCCGGTAAGGTCAGTAACGGACACTGACTTGGTTGCAAAAACACCGCCAGCTCCTGCTCCAGACGCAGGGCAGCAGGGGTGTCTTGCACGATAAGTAGCGTAACCCCGGGCTGTTGTTGCAATAATTCGCTGATAAAAAGAGGTAGGGCGGCGCCCGTTAACTGGCCCAGGCTTTGCGGTTCGCTGGCGTTGACCAGGGCAGGAATAGTCGAAAAAAGCTGCATCTGAAGTTTAAACCTGTTATTTCTTAAAAACGGGGCGGTCGCGGCTATTGCCAAATTACCGGCCCCGGCTTGCCGGTTGCTTGCTTACGTTAAGCGCTAGAGTTTTGTTCAACGCTCAGCGGCTTTTTGTTTCAGTTGCCGGGCTTGTTGTTGCAAACTGGCGCGCACCAGCAGTTCGCGGTCTTCTTCCCGGATCCGCATAAACACGACCTGAGTCAGATAGCCGTTTGCATCAGGTTCGCAGCTTAGCACCTGCCCGTAGCAGAATACGGCACCGGCATTGTCGGACAAAAACAGTTTGACCTCCAGCACCGACAGTGGTGCCAGCGCCTCCCGAGCCAAAAAGGTCAGGCCGGCACCGCCATAGCTTAGCGTTTGGTAGCGATACTCAGCCAGGTCCTGTTGTCGCAGCACATAATGTAACAGCAGATCGAGCTTATGCGCCTGTTGTTGCAGATAGTGCGCCAGTTCTTCCGCCAGTTCACCCAGTCGCTGTAGCGAGCGCAGAGCGCTGATATTTAGCTGCCCGATATTACCGGCTAACAAAAACGGCTCCGGAATTGCCGCCTGAAATTGTGTTTCATCCGGCAGTGGACTGTGCGTCGGTTGGATATTGATGGCGATGGCGTGTTCCACTTTAAAAAACTGCGAAAAGGCCTCGCTCAATTGCTGCAATTCGGTGTCCATGGTTGTTACCTCAGGCTGCCGCTTGTTATTGTGCCGAATAGTCTCTATCATCGGCACCAGTCTGAACGCTAATTTATCATCTAACCGGCTCAAAGTCCTGAATTATCACATGCATCTGCCAGTCAGTCTCTACATAGGGCTAAGATATAGCCAAAGCCGAAAAGGCAATGCGTTTATCTCCTTTATTACTCTGTTTTCGGTTACCGGTATTTTGCTGGGGGTTATGGCCTTGACCATTGTCAGCTCGGTTATGAATGGCTTTGAAGCCGAGCTTAAAAAACGCATTCTCGGCGTTATTCCGCATATTCTGCTAAAGCCTGCCGCGCCAGATAGTGACTGGCAGCAACACTTGCAACAACAGTATCCGGTACTGGACGTCAGTCGCTTGCTACAAACCGAAGCCCTGATCCAGTCACCCCGGCAAATGACAGCGGTGATGCTGCAAGGCGTCGATGTCAGCGCTATCCCGCAATTTTTACAACATTCTCTGCTACTGGGCGACTGGCAAAGTCTGGATCAGCAGCGTTACAGCATTATGCTGGGCCGCGAGCTGGCCAAGCAATTGGATGTGCATCTGGGGCAACAGATCCGGGTGTTATTGGCGCAGGGTGGCAGTTATACGCCTCTGGGCTGGATGCCGCGGCAACGGTTATTTACGGTAGCCGGTTATCTGGATACCGGCTCTGAGCTGGATAGTGTGATAGCGATTACGGCACTGGATGATCTGAGTCGGCTTCTGCCGGCCGAGCAGCGCGAGGTCAGTTGGCGGGTTAGCCTGCAGGAGCCTTTCCAGGCCCCGGTGCTGGCGGCGCAGTTACAACAGCAGGGACACTTTAGCTTGGTGCAGGACTGGCGCCAGAGTCATGGCAAATTATTTGCTGCGGTGGCGATGGAAAAAGCCATGATGTCGCTGATGCTGCTGCTGATTGTTGCAGTAGCGGCCTTTAATATCGTGTCGGCGCTGGTGATGATGGTCACCGAAAAGCAAGCTGAAGTGGCGATCCTGAAAACCCAGGGCATGACCGATCGGGCATTGTTTACCGTCTTTGCCGTGCAGGGCTTCTTAAATGGTCTGCTCGGCGCTCTGCTTGGTGTGGTGCTTGGTGTGCTGATTAGCTGGCAGCTTAATCCGTTACTGGCGTTATTTTCATTGCAGGTTGCTGGCGGTATCGAGTTACCGGTAGTGATGAAACTATCGCAAATTCTCAGTATTTTTGCCAGTGCCCTGGGCCTGACGTTGCTGGCAGTGCTGTATCCGGCCTGGCGGGCCGTTAAACTTAATCCGGCGGAAATTTTACGAGATGAATAAGGTGTTACAGGCCAGCGGGATCAGCAAAAGCTACCGCGATGGCAAGAATATAACCCAGGTGTTACATCAGGTCGATTTGGCAGTACCTGTGGGTAAGATGGTGGCGATTGTCGGTAGCTCAGGCTCAGGTAAAAGTACCCTGTTACATATTCTCGGTACCCTGGATCAGGCCGATAGCGGGCAACTGACCATTGCCGGTCAGGATGTCAGCCGCTTATCGGCTAATGCCAAAGCCCGGCTCAGAAATGAAAAGCTGGGTTTTATCTACCAGTTTCATCATCTGCTAATGGACTTTACGGCGCTGGAAAATGTGGCGATGCCGCTGCGGATCCGCGGCACTGCTGCGGCCCAGGCAGAGCAACAGGCCGCGGTGTTATTAGAGCGGGTAGGGCTGGGGCATCGGATGCTGCACAAGCCTTCTGAACTTAGTGGTGGTGAGCGGCAACGGGTTGCGATAGCTCGGGCGCTGGTTAATCAGCCGGCGTTAGTGCTGGCGGATGAACCGACCGGTAATCTCGATCAACAGGCTGCCGAGTCTATCTATCAGTTATTGCGCAGCCTGAATCAGGATTTAAAAACCAGCTTTATTGTGGTGACACACGACCGCCAGCTGGCCTCAAGGCTTGACCAGCAGTATCAAATGCACGACGGACATCTGCAACCATGTTAGGCCGCGCTCTTGTCTGGCAACTGGCCCGCCGTTACCGTTCAACCCGCCATACCAGTGGTTTTATCCGTTTTATTTCGGCCTCATCGACCCTGGGCATAGCACTGGGGGTGGCGATTCTGATCCTGGCATTATCCGTGATGAATGGTTTTGAGCAGGCACTGAAGCAGCGTCTGCTGGCGGTGATCCCGCATGTTGAGCTGGAAGCGGTGTCGAATCAACTGGATAACTGGCCCGATAAACTGCCTGCGTTAGCATCGGTACCGGGCGTGGTGGCAGTCGCCCCCTATATTAAAGCCAACGGTATGCTGCGTAAGGGTAATCAGATTAAGGCGGCACAGTTCCGTGGTATCGAGCTGGAGCTGGAGCAGCAAATCAGTGATTTTGCCGATTACCTGCAAAGTGGCAGCCTGCAAAGTCTGAATGACGAGCAACTGGTGCTGGGCAGTGGTATAGCTGAATTGTTGCAATTAGAGGTCGGTGATACCGTGCAGCTGATGTTGCCGCGTTTTACCGAGGATGGCCGGCTGGCCAGCTATTCCAACCGCCTGTTAACTGTTAGTGGTATTGTGCATATGGGCGGGCAGTTGGATCAGAGTCAGGTCTGGCTGTCATTAACGGCGTTAAACAAATTTCTGGAAATGCCACCCGGCGCGGTACAGGGCTTTGCCTTCCGGCTGGACGATATTTTTGCCGCCCAGCAGATGGCCAGAACCCTGGGCCAGGTCTCAGAAGACTATGTCTATCTGCTCGACTGGTTCCGCACCCAGGGGCATGTTTACAACGATATCCAACTGGTACGCGGTATTTTGTATTTGGTGTTAACCCTGGTTATCGCAGTGGCCTGTTTTAATATAGTCGCAACGCTAGTGATGGCCGTGCGGGAACAGGAATCAGATATTGCGATCTTACTGACTATGGGCATGCAGCCTGCCAGGATAATTAAAGTATTTGTGCTGCTCGGCTCTTTAAATGGCGTGGTCGGCACTCTGAGCGGCGCGCTCTGTGGTGTACTATTGGCGCTGAATATCGAACAGATTTTTTACTGGGTCACTCAGGCGCTGGGTCGCTCTTTGCTCGACCCCAGCATCTACTTTATCGATTTTATTCCGTCGCTGCTGCAGTGGCAGGATGTTGCAGTAACAGTGGCGCTGGCGCTGGCGCTGAGTACCCTGGCGACACTTTATCCGGCTTACCGCGCCAGTTTGGTTAATCCGGCGCGGGTGCTGGGGCAGCGTTAATATCGGTAAGATAATCCTCTAGGGGGCATCTTCAGGGGGGTGCTGTTTATTGCGGCGCAGTAATAAACGGCTGAGTTTTTCTTTGCGGATTGAAAAACGCCACAGCCAGTCAATGGCAAAATAGCCGACGATGCTGGCGGTAATGCCCATCAGCAGACAGCCGGTTACCAGTGGCTTACCGATCGTTTGCATGCTGTGCCACAGCCAGGCAAAGCTGGCTTCAAAGGCAAAGGGTTCGGCCGGCGCCGCCAATACCACAGTGCCAACCAGATAACACAGGTACAGCATAACCGGCATGGTCAAAGGGTTAGAAACCCAGACCAGCGCCACCGATAGTGGCAAATTAACCCGTAACGGCACCGCCATCACCGCCGAAAATACCATCTGAAATGGCAGTGGCATCCAGGCCCAGAACAAACCCACAGCAAAGGCGCCGCGCGCTGAGCGGCGGTTCAGATGCCAGAGGTTGCCATCATGCAGCATGGTCCCGAACAGATTCAGGATTTTCATCTGCTTGATTTTTTCCGGCGATGGTAAATATTTCTTAATAGTTTTCTTTGGCATTACAACTCATTTACATAAAGTAAAAATGCACAGGCTCTATTATGGTGTGCTGGCTGGTTGTCTATTGTCGTTATTTTTGCCGCTTCTGCCAGCTTTTTTGAAAATTATTTTGCCTTTGCTGCTACTGCTGGCAGTACTGCACCGCTGCTGGTTAGTTACCGGGCTGTTATGTTTTCTCTGCAGCTGGAATTGGCAGTTGCTGAGCCATCATCAAGCCGTATCGCAGCTACTCGCTGCTGCGCCAGCTTACTATGAGGTGCAGATCCGGGCTGTACAGCAGGACAGTGACAGCAGTTTGTTGCAGTTGGAGATATTGGACCAGCAAGCCAGAGGCTATCAGCTTAGAGTGCGCTGGTTACAGGCACCTGCGCTTGAAGTCGGTGAGCGGTGGCGCCTACCGCTGCGGTTAAAAACGGTACATGGCCGGCAAAATCCCGGTATGGCCAATAGTGAGCATAGCGCTTTGCAACAAGGAGTGATTGCAACCGGTTATGTGGATCGGCAACGCCCGGCGATTAAGCTGGCATCCAGCCGGGCTTTACGTCCACGACTTCTGCAGCAACTGGAACTTGCCTGGCAGGAGCGGAAGACGGCTATCCTGCTGCGGGCTCTCAGTAGCGGTGAGCGGGATTTTTCGCCTGAACTCTGGCAGGGATTGCGGCACAGTGGCCTCGGGCATTTACTGGTGATCTCGGGATTACATATTAGCCTGGTCTACGGCTGGAGTCTGGCGCTGTTGCTGGGGCTTGGCACCATATGTCGTCGTAAGGCACCGCTGCCGCTGGCATTAGTACTGTCGCTGGTACCGGCACTGGCTTACGCCTGGCTGGCAGGCTTTGCGGTGCCGACGTTGAGAGCCATAGTAGCACTCGGATTATTTTTAACCGGGCGCTTGCTGTTACGTCCGGCAAATGCGGCTAATTACTGGCTGCTGCTCTGTAGCACGCTGCTACTGCTCAATCCGTTGTGGGTAATCAGTGTCAGTTTCTGGTTATCGATCCTGGCCGTTGGCATGATTTTGTTGCTCAGTTGGTATCTGGGGCCGCTGCCACAGCCCTGGCCGCAGCGTCTGCGCTACTGGCTGTGTTTTCATCTATTGCTTACCGCGAGCATGAGCCTGCTGACCGCGGTGTTTTTTAATGGCTTAAGTGCGCTGACGCTAATTTCTAATCTGTTATTTATCCCCTGGTGTACTTTGCTGGCGATCCCCCTGGTCTTACTGGCGCTACTCTATAGCCTGAGCGGGTTGCCTTTTGCCACCGAGGTCTGGCTGCTACCGGATCTGGCGCTCAGGCCATTACAGCTTTGGCTGGATTGGGCGGCGCAGTGGCCGGTGTGGTGGAGTTTACCAGAGTTAAGTGGCACGGTTGCACTGCTGTTATGTGCGCTGTTTTTACTATTGTTACTGTTAAGAGTAAGGTATCTGGTTTGGGGCTGCTTTGTATTAACCTTTAGCATTGCCATGCTGCTAACGCCAACAGCGGGTGTCAGACTGACGTTGCTGGATAGCGGTCAGGCAACGGTGTTACTGCTCGAGCAAAGAGACACTAAGCTGCTGTATCTGGACATCCCGGCGCCTCAGGCCGAACAACTGGTACGGCAACAGCTGCTGCCGCTATTGCAGTTCTACCGCATTCGCCAACTGGATGCCGTGATCTGGCCACGCTTAACGGCAGAGCATCTGCCTGCTGTAGCGTTATTACGTCAACACACTGCAGCCTGGCCGCTGTTTAGTGCCGATGCGCTGCCGGCGACCAGCCAGGCTTGTGCTGCTATTGAAAAGCATGAACTGGCGGCGAAACTGACGCTACGGCACTGGTCACTGCCTGACAAGGATCCTTGCAGCTTAAGTATTAGCCTGAATGGCTGGCAACTACTGTTGCCCGGCAGGTTGCAGCGACTGACTGAGCAACGGCTACTGGCACGTTATCCTGAATTGAGCGCAGATCTCTATTTGCTAAGTGATTTTGGGCGTGACAGCGCGAATTCACTGGCCTTATTACAGCAGTTGGCACCGGTACAACTGCTGCTTGCTGCCAATGGCGCCGCTGCGCACCCGTATCCGGTGACGGCGGTTCGGCAACGCATTGCCTTGTTGCAGTTGCCGCTCTACCACAGTGGGGAACAAGGTGCTATTGTCGTGGATTTTCAGCCAAGGCAGCTTAAAATTTCAACCTGGCGACAGCGGCAGCGACCGCGCTGGACAGAAAACGTGACGCCAGGTGCTGAAACTGAGATCAGAACGCGCTAGAATAGCAAGCTTAGAATAAAAAGGTGCTTATTTTGCAGTCAGATAACGATACAAGCATGGTAGTTTACCGCCGTCTTCTTGGTTACTTAAAGCCTTACCGGCTCGGCTTTGTCGCCGCCATAGTCGGCATGATTGGTTACTCCCTGGTTGATGCAGGATTTATCGCGTCGGTACAGCCTTTTATTGACCGCGGTATTCAGGAAAAAGACACCGACTTTTTGCGTTATGCTCCGCTGGTCGTGATCTTATTATTTATTTTGCGCGGCATTTTTCATTTTACGGCAACCTATTGTATCAGCTGGGTTGGTAATCAGATCGTAAAGGATATGCGGCAGCAGTTGTTTGGTCATATGATGCGCCTGCCGGTCAGTTTTCATGACAAACACTCCACTGGCGAGCTGATCTCAAAAATTACCTATGACGCCGAGCAAATTAAACAATCGTTGACCAAGGCACTGATCGTGCTGGTGCGCGACGGCGCTCTGGTGGTTGGCCTGATTTTCGTTATGTTCTGGTATAGCTGGCAGTTGTCACTAATCTTCTTTCTGATTGCGCCGGTGATCGCCGTCATCGTCAGCCTGGTATCAAAGCGCTTCCGGCAACTGAGCCATAAGATCCAACATGCGATGGGTGGCGTTACCACCGCCTCTGAGCAGATGTTAAATGGTCATAAGGTGATTCTGTCTTTTGGTGGCCAGCAACTGGAAGATCAACGTTTTGCCGAGGTGAATAACCAAACCCGTCTGCAAGGGGTCAAAATGGACTCAACCTCGGCCATCAGCTCGGGGGTGATCCAACTGATCGCTTCTTTCGCGCTGGCGTTTGTTGTGTTTATGGCCAGCCAGCCGGAAATGCTGGAGACGCTGACGCCCGGTATTTTCTCATCTATCGTCACGGCGATGGTGATGATGCTAAAACCACTAAAGCAATTAACCACCGTCAACAGTGAGTTTCAACGTGGTTTAGCTGCGGCTGCCAGTATTTTTAAGATCCTGGATCAACTGACGGAGCAGGAAACCGGCCGGATAGAGCTCAAAGCTGCCAGGGGCGATATCAGCTTTAGCCATGTCAGTTTTCATTACCCGGGACATCAACAACAGGTATTAAAGGATCTCAGCTTCAGTATCAAAGCCGGACAAACGGTGGCCCTGGTCGGGCGCTCCGGCAGTGGCAAAACCACGATATCCAGTCTGCTGCCGCGTTTTTACGAAGTAGAGCAGGGCGAAATCCTGCTCGATGGGCAAAATATTCAGAGTTACACCCGGGCCTCGTTGCGCAGTCAAATCGCGGTGGTGTCGCAGCATGTGATGCTGTTTAACGATACTATTGCCAATAATATTTGCTATGGCATGCCCAGTCCGGTCAGCCGCGAGCAGCTGCTTGATGTGGCGGAGAAAGCACATGTGCTCGAATTTACCGATAAGCTGCCGGATGGGTTGGATACGCAAATTGGTGAGAATGGTGTCAGTTTGTCGGGCGGCCAGCGCCAGCGCATTGCCATTGCCCGCGCCCTGCTACGTCAGGCGCCGGTGCTGATTCTGGATGAAGCGACCTCGGCACTGGATACCGAGTCAGAGCGAAAAATTCAGGCGGCACTGGATGTGTTATTAAAGGGCCGCACCAGCATTGTGATTGCGCACCGCTTATCGACGATTGAAAAAGCAGACAATATTATTGTGATGGATCAAGGACGTATTCTGGAGCAGGGCACCCATCAGCAATTGCTGGCAAAGGACGGTGCCTATGCCTCCTTGCATAAACTGCAGTTTGGTGGCGACGCATGAACCTGTTAGAGCAAGCCTGGTATAAAAAACACTGGTGGTGCGCCTTATTGCTGCCGTTTAGCGCCTTGTTCTATCTGGTTAGCAGTGTCCGGCGCTTATTGTTTCGCGCTGGGGTGCTAAAGACAGAAAGATTGCCGGTACCGGTGCTGATTGTCGGCAATATCACGGTAGGCGGCACCGGCAAGACGCCTTTTACGATTTGGTTGTGTGACTATCTGCGGCAGCGGGGTTATACACCCGGCATTATTTCACGTGGTTATGGTGGTAAGGTTAAGGCGCCGCGGCTGGTCACTGAGTTGGATAGTCCGGCGCTGGTTGGCGACGAACCCCTGTTACTGGCGCAGCGCAGCGGCTGTCCCATAGTGGTGTCACCCGATCGGGTAGCGGCGGGGCGTTTTTTGCTGGAGAAGCGACCACAGGTTGATATTATTATTTCCGATGATGGTTTACAGCATTACCGTCTGGCCCGGGATCTGGAAATCGTGTTGCTGGATGGGCAACGCGGCCTGGGCAACGGCTGGTTATTACCGGCCGGGCCGCTACGGGAATTACCAAAGCGCCTTGCCAGTGTCGATCTGGTGATTGCCAATAGTGGTAGCTCAGCGCTTGCTGCTGGCGAAATCAAGCTCAGTTCTGCGGCAGCATCGCCGTTATTGCCCGATGCGGAGCCACTGACGCCTGACACCGAGATTCAACTGGTTGCAGGCATTGGCAATCCGTTACGCTTTAAAGCCTCAGCTGAACAGGCTGGATTTAAAATCAAACATTGTCACTTCTGGCCCGATCATCACCCTTTTCAGGCGGATGACTTTAACATGGTCTCAGGTCCGATCCTGATGACGGAAAAAGATGCGGTAAAATGCCGCAAATTTGCCCGGCCTGACTGGTATTATTTACCCGTGCAGGCGGAGCCGGACGCGGCAGTCGTCGCCCGTCTGGACGCCTTATTAAATACTTTGGGAATTCGTTATGGCACTCAATCCGGCATTGACTGATATCCTGGCCTGCCCGGTCTGCAAGGGTAAACTGAAATACGACAAAGACGGCCAGCGCTTGATCTGTACGCTGGATCGGCTGGCCTATCGTTTAAGTAATAACATTCCGGTATTACTGGCCAATGAAGCCACCATATTAAGCGCTGAAGAGTGTGAAAAATGGCGTTCCTAGTGGTGATACCGGCGCGCTACGCCAGTAGCCGCCTGCCAGGTAAACCCCTGGCTGATATCAACGGTAAAACGATGATTGAACGGGTATACCGCCAGGCGTTGCAAAGTGGTGCGGCCCGGGTGCTGGTGGCAACCGACGATCAGAGGATTAAAGCGGTTGTGGAAGGTTTTGGTGGTGAGGTTTGTGTTACTGCCACTCACCACAACTCCGGTACTGAGCGTTTGGCAGAAGTGGTGACGAAGCTGGGGCTACCGGCAGAGACTATAGTCGTTAATGTGCAGGGCGATGAACCCTTTATTCCACCGGCATTAATCGGTCAGGTGGCGGCAAATCTGGCGGCTCAGCAGCGGGCTCGGATGGCCACGCTGGCAGTGCCGCTTGGCGATGCCAGCGAAATCGCCAATCCTAATATCGTTAAAGTGGTGACCGACCAACAAGGTTATGCGCTGTATTTTAGCCGTTCGGTGATCCCCTTTGATCGCGATCAGGCGTTTCAAGCCGAGCTTGCTCAGCATTACCGGCGGCATATCGGCATCTATGCCTACCGCGCCGGTTTTATTCAGGATTACGTACGCTGGCCGGTGTCTACCCTGGAGCGGCTGGAAGCGCTGGAGCAATTGCGGGTGCTGTGGCAGGGTGAAGCCATCCATGTTGCCGATGCCATAGCGCCGCCGGCGATGGGGGTGGATACTGCCGAGGATCTGGCAAGGGCCATCGCCCATGCTAAAACCTATGACTGATGCTTTTCAGATAGTGGCGCAAACCGACGATTTCTATGTTCTGAATAAAGCCGCCGGTGTCAGTTTTCATTCTGAGCAAGGCCCCGGCTTGGTGGCGTTGGCCGAGCAACAGCTGGCACAAAAGCTTTATCCGGTGCATCGGCTGGATAAAGTCACCTCTGGCTTGCTGTTACTGGCACGCCGGCCTGAGGCAGCGGCTGAGTTAACCCAGTTATTTGCCAAGCGGCAGGTGCAGAAATGCTATCTGGCACTTAGTGCGGCGCGACCACAAAAAAAGCAAGGCTGGGTCAAGGGCCCCATGCAACCGGCGCGGCGTGGCGCCTGGCGTCTTGGTCAGGGCGAGCAAGCGCCTGCTGTGACCTATTTTGTCAGCCAGGGCTATCAGGATGCACCGTTTCGGGCTTTTCTGTTAAAACCTTTCACCGGTAAAACCCATCAGTTAAGAGTGGCGCTAAAGAGCGTCGGTGCTGCTATTCTGGGTGATGAACTCTATGGTGGTGCAGTGGCAGAGCGGGTCTACCTGCATGCCTACGCGCTCAGCTTCAGCTTGTTCGGCAAGCAGTATCAGTTCCAGGTATTACCTGATAGCGGCGCGGCCTTTGCTGAACTATTGCAACTTGGCTTGCCACCGAGCTGGTTAACACCGGCTGATTTTCCCTGGCCAGCTGCTCCTGTGCAGTTGGCTGCTTGTTCAGATCAGGATGAATAATGTCAGATTATGAAACCCGTTTTGCCGGTATTGCCCGGCTTTATGGTCAGACCGCATTGCAGCAATTTCGCCAGGCGCATGTGGTGGTGATAGGCATTGGTGGAGTAGGTAGCTGGGCAGCAGAGGCTTTAGCCCGCTCTGGTATTGGCGAGCTGACCTTGATTGATTTGGATGATGTCTGTGTCAGCAATATTAATCGCCAATTACATGCGCTGACTGCAACAGTGGGGCAGGATAAGGTGGCGGTAATGGCAGAGCGGATCCATCAGATCAACCCGGAATGCGTGGTGCATCAGGTGGCAGATTTTATAGCGGCTGACAACCTGGCGACTTTACTAAATGGCAAAATTGACTATGTGCTGGATGCGATTGATGCAGTAAAAGCCAAAACAGCATTAATTGCCTGGTGTAAGCGGCGCAAGATCCCGCTGATCACCACCGGCGGCGCCGGAGGTCAACTTGACCCGACGCAGATCCAAATCGCCGATCTGACACAGGCCTACAACGACCCGCTGTTAGCGAAGGTACGCAATATGCTGCGACGTGATCATCAGTTTAGCCGCAATCCGAAGCGGCGTTTTGGCGTCGATTGTGTATTTTCAACCGAGCAGTTACGTTATCCGGCTGCTGATGGCAGTGTTTGTCAGCAAAAGCCGGATACTAGCGGCGCGATGCGGCTGGATTGCAGCGGCGGCTTTGGTGCCGCCACTGTGGTGACGGCCAGCTTCGGTTTTGCTGCGGTTTCGCGCCTGCTAGTCAAACTGGTCCGCAAGGGTGTAAGCGAGCAACAGGCTGAGTAAAGCGATAGGCTATTTTACTTTGTGACCGTTTGCCGTATGTGTTGCATCATCATAGTCAGGCCATTGCCCCGGGATTGGCTCAGATAAGGGCGCAGATTAAGCGCGTCAAAATGGCGGCTTAAGTCCAGTTCGGCAAGTTCACTACTGGTTTTGCCATTCACAAAACAGAGCATAATTGCCAGTAGACCTTTAACGATACGGGCTTCACTATCCAACACAAAATAATGTTTGCCGCTTACGGGCTCCTGATAGTGTAATAGCCAGGCCCGGCTTTCACAGCCGCGCACCAGATATTCAGTCTGGCGCATTTTCTCTGGTAAGGCAGGCAGTTTCTTACCCAGTTGCATTAACAGCCGGTATTTACTTTGCCAATCGGTGGGTTGTTGCAATACCGGTAGCTCGTGCTCCGCGATTTGCTGCAGGCCGCTGGCAGTGTCGGTAATAAGTTGTTGTAGCATGGTTACCTCAGGATCTCAGTGGCTGCCGCTAATGCCTGCAGGGTGACATCGACCTCGGCTGGTAAATTATAGGCTGCAAAAGCAAAACGCACCGCGCCGGGCAACTGTAGCGTGGCAAATAACGGCATGGCACAATGAGCACCGGCACGCACAGCTATTTTTTGTTCATTTAACAACATTGCCAGATCATTTGGATGCTCTCCGGCCAGCTGCAGACTAACAATACCGGCACTGTGTTCAACCCTGGTCAAGGATCTCAAGCCGGGAATTTGACTAAGCCCAGCAGCAAATTGTTGTAATAACTCGCCTTTATACTGATTTATTTGCTTAGCGTCAAACTGCCGGATAAAGTCAATGGCAGCGGCCAGGCCTATGGCGCCGGCAATATTGGGTGTGCCGGCCTCGAGCCGGGCCGGTAGTGCAGCAAAGCTAGAGCGCTGAAAGCTGACATCGCTAATCATCTCGCCCCCGCCCAGCAAGGGCCTTAACTGTTCCAGATACTGCTCTTTGCCATATAAGACGCCAATACCAGTGGGGCCATAGAGCTTATGGCCGGAGAAGCAGTAAAAATCTACCGGCCATTGTTGCACGTCCGGTACCTGCCAGCTTATGCCCTGAGCCCCATCCACTATGGTAATTGCCCCTGCGGCTTTAGCTGCCCGTAACATAGTTGCTAAGGGCAGAATATGCCCCAGCGCATTGGATACCTGGGTCAGGCTGACAATCTTAGGTTTGAGCGCCAATAACTGCTGGTAGACGTCAAGGTCAGGCATTAACTGCTGATCCAGAGGGATCACATCCAGCTGCACACCACGACTTTGGCAGTGTAGCTGCCAGGGTACAATATTGGCGTGATGCTCCAGCGCGGAAATCAGGATCCGGTCGCCGGGCTTGAGAATGGTATCCATTAAACCAAACGCCAGTTGGTTAAAGGCGGCAGTGGTGCCGCTGGTAAAGATGATTTCAGAGCGGCATGCCGCGTTCAGAAATTGTTGCACGCTGTCCCGGGCTGCTTCAAAGGCCGCAGTGGCGTGCTGGCTTAGCTGGTGGGCACCGCGATGCACGTTACTATTTTGCTGCTGATAAAATGCCAACTCGGTGTCGATCACCTGCTGTGGTTTCTGGCTGGTGGCTGCGGTATCCAGATAGATCCACTCCGGGTTATGGTTAAAAAACGGAAAAAACTGCCGGAAGGCCAGGGCATCGAAACTTGACATGAGAACTTGGACTCCATAACACCAATGGCATAATTATGCCAATTTATGGCCAATTTATCGAACGACAGTGTGCATAAAAATGCAAAAAATAAAAAAGCGGCCTCAGGCCGCTTTGATATTTAGCAAAAAATATTATTTCTTGCTGACATAATCACGGGCAGTATAGCCGGTATACAGCTGACGCGGCCGACCGATCTTATGGCCTTTATCCGACAGCATTTCATCCCAGTGTGAAATCCAGCCAACAGTACGTGACATGGCGAAGATCACAGTGAACATACTGGTTGGAATGCCAATAGCTTTTAAGATGATACCAGAGTAGAAATCGACGTTTGGATACAGTTTCTTCTCGATAAAGTACGGGTCTGACAGCGCAATACGCTCCAGCTCCATCGCCACATCCAGCAGTGGATCTTTAATATTCAGCTCGCTCAGTACTTCATGACAGGTTTCACGCATTACTTTAGCCCGTGGGTCAAAGTTCTTGTACACGCGGTGACCAAAGCCCATCAGACGGAAAGAGTCATTCTTGTCTTTGGCGCGGGCGACAAATTCTGGGATACGATCAACAGAGCCAATTTGTTGTAACATCTTCAGGCAGGCTTCGTTGGCGCCACCGTGTGCCGGCCCCCATAATGACGCCACACCTGCAGCGATACAGGCATAAGGGTTAGCGCCTGATGAACCGGCTAAACGCACTGTTGAGGTTGAAGCGTTCTGTTCATGGTCAGCGTGCAGCATAAAGATGCGGTCCATCGCTTTTGCTAATACCGGGCTGACTTTGTACTCTTCTGCCGGCACTGAGAACATCATATGCAGGAAGTTTTCTGAGTAGCTCAGTTCGTTGCGTGGATAGACGAATGGTTGACCGACAGTGTACTTATAAGCCATAGCTGCAATAGTAGGCAGCTTGGCAATTAAACGGTGCGCACTACGCTTGCGCTGCATTGGGTCGTTGATGTCTAAATCGGAATGATAGAAAGACGACATGGCACCAACGACACCACACAGCATCGCCATTGGGTGGGCATCAACGCGGAAACCCTGGAAAAAAGCAGCGATTTTCTCGTGAACCATGGTGTGGCGGGTAATGGTCTTTACGAAGTCCTGATACTGCTGTTCAGTCGGTAATTCACCTTCTAACAGTAAATAACAGGTTTCCAGATAATTTGATTTTTCAGCAAGTTGTTCAATCGGATAACCGCGGTGCAGCAATACGCCATTGTCGCCATCGATGTAGGTAATCTTCGATTCACAGGAGCCGGTAGACATAAAGCCCGGGTCAAAAGTGAAGTAGCCCTGTTGCCCGAGAGTACGTACGTCGATTACGTCAGTGCCTGCCGTGCCAGAATAGATCGGTAGCTCGAAGGTCTTACCATCAATCTGCACGACGGCCTTTTTATCTGCCATTGGATTTCTCCTATTGTTGTAGTATCGGATATTAGGGTTTGGGCTATTCTACTCGCAAACCACACCTGAAAGTCAATTCTAAAGACTAATCGTTGAATAAGTATTCGACTCTAGTCGTATTGCTGCTTTTGACAATTTATGTAAATTTCCATCTGCGGAATTTTCCGTGTAAAACCAAACAAAAATTGTAATAGCCTTTTATGAAATATATACTATTGGCGGCGTAAAAGCAGTTCACCTGACACCAGCTTTTTTGCTGAACCAGCTTGGGGCATAAAGAGTATATTGGCGTTGGGATGTCACTGGTTTTACAGCGACAATAATGACAACTACGCTCTACACGGGCATCGATGGGCAAGAAACTGTGAAAAAGCAAAGACCAATAAATCTCGATTTATCGACTATCTCTCTACCTGCGACTGCCAAAGCTTCTATTCTGCACCGGGTTACTGGTGTAGCAATGTTTTTCGCACTGCTGTTTGTGATCTGGGCATGGGCGACTTCATTGCAAAGCGCAGAAGGCTTTGACTACGTGAAGTCCTTGCTAAATTCACATTTAGCGAAATTTATCGCTTGGGGCACTATCACGGTACTGATTTACCACCTGTTAGGTGGCATTCGCCATATGATTATGGATCTGGGGCACTGGGAAGAACTGAAGTCCGGTAACCTGAGTGCAAACCTGACCATAGGTTTGTGGATTGTATTAGCCGTTTTAGCAGGAGTTTGGGTATGGTTCTGAATCAGGCAAGCCTGAAGCGCGATGGCGTTCAGGATTATGTTTCTCTGCGCGCGTCGGCGGTGGTGCTGGCGTTATATAGCTTGTTTATCCTGGGTTTCTTCCTGTTCACCCCTGAAGTGACCTTTGAAGTCTGGCATGCACTCTTTGCCAACCTCTTTGTAAAAGTATTTACCTTACTTGCCCTGATCTCTATCGCTATCCATACCCGTATCGGGTTATGGCAGGTACTGACTGACTACGTGAAATGCGCCCGTATCCGCGCCGTATTACAGTTCGTACTTTATGTGATTGCCTTCGCGTATGTGGCAGTAGGTTTATTTGTGTTGTGGGGTGCTTAAGTGACTATTCCAGTAAGAGAATTTGATGCCATCGTTATTGGGGCCGGTGGTGCAGGTATGCGTGCGGCGTTACAGATCACCCAGTCTGGTTTAACTTGCGCCTTATTGTCTAAAGTGTTTCCAACCCGTTCGCACACTGTATCTGCCCAGGGCGGTATTACGGTAGCACTGGGTAACTCCCATGAAGATAACTGGGAATGGCACATGTTCGATACCGTTAAGGGCTCGGACTATATCGGTGACCAGGACGCCATTGAATATATGTGTAAAACCGGCCCGGAAGCCATTACCGAGCTGGAAAATATGGGCTTACCGTTCTCTCGTTTTGAAAACGGTCGCGTCTATCAGCGCCCATTCGGCGGTCAGTCGAAGAATTTCGGTGGTGAGCAGGCTGCCCGTACTGCTGCCGCTGCTGACCGTACCGGCCATGCGCTGTTACACCTGCTGTATCAGCAAAACGTTAAAAACCGTACTCAGGTCTTCTCTGAGTGGTACGCGCTCGACCTGGTAAAGAATCAGGACGGTGCCGTAGTGGGCTGTACCGCTATCGATATCGAGACCGGTGAGATTGTTTACTTCAAAGCCAAAGCGACCGTATTAGCAACGGGCGGTGCCGGCCGTATCTACGCCTCGACGACGAATGCCCACATCAATACCGGTGATGGTGTTGGTATGGCCCTGCGTGCCGGTGTGCCGCTGCAGGATATGGAAATGTGGCAATTCCACCCAACCGGTATCGCCGGTGCCGGTACGCTGGTAACCGAAGGCTGCCGTGGTGAAGGTGGCTACCTGCTGAATAAAGACGGTGAACGCTTTATGGAGCGGTATGCACCAAACGCCAAAGACTTAGCCGGCCGTGACGTGGTAGCCCGCGCCATGATGACTGAAATCCGTGAAGGCCGCGGTTGTGATGGTCCTTGGGGCGTACACATCAAGCTGAAACTGGATCACTTAGGTGAAGAAGTGCTGGAAAGCCGTCTGCCAGGTATTTGTGAATTGTCACGCACCTTCGCACACGTTGATCCGGTAAAAGAGCCAATTCCGGTTATTCCAACCTGTCACTATATGATGGGTGGTATTCCAACTAACGTCCATGGTCAGGTTGTTTCACCAAAAGCTGACGGTTCAGAAGCCATAGTCCCAGGTTTATTTGCCTGTGGTGAAATTGCTTGTGTATCGGTACATGGTGCCAACCGTTTAGGCGGTAACTCACTGTTAGACTTAGTGGTATTTGGTCGTGCTACTGGTTTGCACCTGGGCGAAGCCCTGGCTGCTACCGCAGAAGCCCGCGCTGCCTCTGCTGATGATATTGATGCTGCGCTGGCCCGCACCCGTCGCTGGGAAGACAGCAAACCAGGTCAGGGTGAAGATCCGGTACAGATTAAGAAAGATCTGCAAAACTGCATGCAACTTAACTTCTCGGTATTCCGTGAAGGTCAGGCAATGGCCGAAGGTCTGCAACAGTTAAAAGAAATCCGCGAGCGGCTGAAGTTTGCCCGTCTGGATGACAAGAGCTCAGATTTCAATACCCAGCGTATTGAGTGTTTAGAGCTGGACAACCTGATGGAAACGGCTTACTCAACTGCAGTAGCAGCGAACTTCCGTACCGAAAGCCGTGGTGCCCATGCCCGTTTTGACTTCCCGGATCGTGATGATGAAAACTGGTTATGCCACAGTGTTTACACACCGGATACCGAATCTATGTTTAAGCGTAAAGTGAATCTGGAACCGAAGTTCCGTGAAGCTTTCCCGCCAAAAGCACGTAAGTACTAAGAGGGGCCACAACGATGCAGAAGTTAGTATTTTCCATCTATCGTTATAACCCTGATGTCGACCAAGCGCCGCGCATGCAGGATTACACGCTGGATAACCCGGAAGGCCGGGATATGATGGTGCTGGATGCACTGTTAAAGTTAAAAGAGCAGGACCCAACCTTGTCGTTCCGCCGCAGCTGCCGTGAAGGTGTTTGCGGTTCAGATGGTCTGAACATGAACGGCAAAAACGGTCTGGCCTGTATCACGCCATTATCTGCTGTCGGCTTAAAAGGCGGTAAGATTGTGCTGCGGCCACTGCCGGGTTTACCGGTAATCCGCGACCTGGTGGTTGATATGAGCCAGTTCTACACCCAGTACGAGAAGGTAAAACCTTACCTGATCAACGACAGCAAGTTACCACCAGCCGGTGAGTTCCTGCAGTCGCCTGAAGAACGTGCTAAACTTGACGGCCTGTACGAATGTATTTTATGTGCCTGTTGTTCAACCTCTTGTCCGTCGTTCTGGTGGAACCCTGACAAGTTTATCGGCCCGGCTGGTTTGCTGCATGCATACCGTTTCCTGGCTGACAGCCGCGATACCGCGACTGAACAACGCCTAAATGATTTAGATGACGCTTTCAGCGTGTTCCGCTGCCACGGTATTATGAACTGTGTCAACGTGTGTCCAAAAGGGCTGAACCCAACCAAAGCAATCGGACAGATCAAATCGATGTTGTTAAACCGGGCGCTGTAATGCGCCCTTTTTTAGTATTTAACTGAAACTGTCCGGGCTGCATGCAGCACGGCAGTTTTTTTGCTAATTTTTCCAGGTGCTCAGAAATAAGGGAAACTAAATGCACGAAGGTGTAATGAAGGCGTGGTTAGAGTCTTCACATCTTGGCGGTGGCAACATGGCCTATGTGGATGAACTCTATGAATCCTACTTAGCAGAGCCCACCAGTGTTGGTGACGAATGGCGCGAATTTTTTGCCAAGTTACCAAAAATCGATGGGGTCGATCTCGAAACCCGGCACAGTGATGTCCGGCAACAGTTTGCTGAATTGGCTAAAAACAAACACCGTGAAGTGGTGGTCGTCAATAGCGGCAGTGGTGCCGACAGCCGTCAGGTCAAAGTGCTGCAATTAATCAACTCCTATCGGTTCCGTGGTCACCAGCATGCCAATCTTGACCCGCTGAATTTATGGAAGCAACCGAGGGTACGCGACCTTGAATTGTCTTACCATGAACTGTCTGAAGCTGATTACGATACTGAGTTCCATGTTGGATCATTCGCAGCTGGTCAGGAAACGATGAAATTAGGCGATTTGCATAAAGCCCTGGAGCGCACTTATTGCGGCTCTATTGGTGCTGAGTATATGCACATCGTATCGACTGATGAAAAACGCTGGATCCAGCAACGTTTGGAGAGCATTCAGTCACAGCCGCGCTATGATAAAGCTACCAAGTTACAGATCTTAAAAGGTCTGGTTGCTGCTGATGGCCTGGAAAAATATTTAGGTTCAAAATTCCCGGGTGCCAAACGCTTTGGTCTGGAAGGTGGCGATGCCATGATTCCGATGCTCAAAGCCATGATCCACCGTGCCGGTGAGCAGGGCGCGCAGGATTCCGTTATTGGTATGGCGCACCGTGGCCGCTTAAATACGCTGATTAACGTGCTGGGTAAGAACCCGTCAAAATTATTTGACGAGTTCGCCGGTAAATACGAAGTGGTGGGTGCCGGTGACGTGAAATACCATATGGGTTTCTCGTCTGACTTTGAAACCAAAGGCGGTATCGTCCATTTAGCCCTGGCGTTTAACCCGTCACACCTGGAAATTGTTAACCCGGTAGTACTGGGTTCAGTGCGCGCCCGCTTAGATCGCCGTGGTTGCACTGATGGCTCTTTAGCTCTGCCAATCACCATTCACGGTGACTCAGCGTTTGCCGGTCAGGGTGTAGTCGCCGAGACCTTTAACCTGTCGCAAACCCGTGCCTTTAAAGTCGGTGGCACCGTGCGGATCGTGATTAACAATCAGGTTGGCTTTACCACCTCTAACCCGGAAGATACACGTTCTACACCTTACTGTACCGATATCGCTAAGATGGTACAGGCGCCAATTTTCCACGTTAATGGTGATGATCCGGAAGCCGTCGTATTTGTGGCGCAACTTGCCGTAGATTACCGCAACACCTTTAAACGCGATGTGGTGATTGACCTGGTTTGTTACCGTCGTAATGGTCACAACGAAGCGGATGAGCCGAATGCGACCCAGCCGTTGATGTACCAGAAGATTAAGAAGCATCCGACGCCGCGTGAAATCTATGCCGAGAAACTGCAGTTAGAAGGCATTGTCACCGCGGAAGAAGTGAAGGCGCTGATTGATGGTTATCGCGATGCCCTGGACAAAGGTGATTGCGTAGTAGAAGAACTGCGTCCTATGGCTCCTACTTCAGTTGATTGGACGCCATACCTGAATAAAGATTGGGATAGTCCTTATGACGCCAGTGTACCAGTGGAGAAACTGGTCGCATTGGGTGAAAAAGCGATTCAGGTGCCGGCAACGCACGCCCTGCAACGGCAGGTCGGTCGCGTCTATGAAGACCGCGCCCTGATGTTAAAAGGCGAGAAGAAAATCGATTGGGGCTTTGCCGAAATTCTGGCCTATGCAGCCACTGTTGCCGAAGGCAGCCGGATCCGGATTGTTGGTCAGGACTCTGGTCGTGGTACCTTCTTCCACCGCCATGCAGTACTGCACAGTCAGACTGATGCCAGTACCTACACACCGCTTGAACATATTGACGAAAAGCAGGGTGTGTTCCAGGTCTACGACTCGGCGCTGTCTGAAGAAGCGGTATTGGCCTTTGAATATGGTTATGCCACGGCAGAACCTCGCGCCATGGTGATCTGGGAAGGTCAGTTTGGTGACTTCGCCAACGGTGCCCAGGTGGTCATTGACCAGTTCTTAAGCTCAGGCGAGCAGAAGTGGGGTCGTCTCTGTGGTTTAACTCTGTTATTACCACACGGTTACGAAGGTCAGGGCCCGGAGCACTCTTCGGCCCGTTTAGAGCGTTTCCTGCAACTGTGTGCCGACCACAATATGCAAATTTGTGTGCCAACCACACCGGCTCAGGTATTTAATATGCTGCGTCGGCAGATGGTGCGGCCAATGCGCCGGCCATTGATCGTGATGTCGCCAAAATCTTTACTGCGTCACCCACTGGCAACTTCCACACTGGAAGAGCTGGCGTCAGGCGTCTACCATAACGTGATTGGTGAGATTGACGAGCTGAACCCGGCCGATGTGAAACGCGTGGTGTTCTGTAGCGGTAAGGTGTACTACGAACTGCTGGAAGAGCGGCGTAAGCGCGAGCAGAAAGATGTGGCGATTATCCGGGTTGAGCAGCTGTATCCGTTCCCGCATCAGGAAATGGCGCAAGCGCTGGCAGCCTATCAGCATGTGACTGATTTTGTTTGGTGTCAGGAAGAGCCGCAAAACCAGGGCGCCTGGTACTGTAGTCAGCATCATTTCTGGGCCGCTATTCCGCAAGGCGCTAAGCTGACTTATGCCGGTCGTGAAGCCTCGTCTTCGCCTGCTGTTGGTTACCTGTCGGTACACAACAAGCAGCAGCAAGCGCTGGTAAATGACGCCCTGACACTGAAATAAAACGCTTTTCAGCCCGCTGTGGCGGGCTGTTATAACTGATAAGACCAACCGTTAAAGGTGAAAAAGTGGAAATTAAAGTACCCGTATTACCGGAATCTGTTGCAGATGCAACTATCGCCACCTGGCACGTAAAAACCGGTGAAGCCGTAAGCCGTGATCAGGTATTAGTCGATATCGAAACGGACAAAGTTGTGCTGGAAGTGGTAGCTCAGGCCGATGGTGTGATGGGCGAGATCCTGCATGATGTTGGCGCCACTGTAACAGCTGAGCAGGTCATCGGTAAGATGACTGCCGGTGGTGCACCAGCCGCTAAAGCTGAAGCACCAAAAGCAGAGGCTGCACCAGCCGCTGCTGCGCCAGCTGCCAGCGATGACAGTGATGACGCATTAAGCCCGTCAGTGCGTCGTTTAATTGCCGAAAAAGGTCTGGACGCCAGCAAAATCAAAGGCACCGGCAAAAACGGCCGTGTCACTAAAGAAGACGTTGAGAAATTCCTAGCCGGCGCACCTGCTAAAGCCGCAGCGCCTGCCGCGGCCGCACCTGTAGTTGCTGCCGGTGATCGTAGCCAGAAACGTGTACCGATGACCCGTCTGCGTAAGACCATCGCGAACCGCTTACTGGAAGCGAAAAACTCTACCGCCATGTTAACCACGTTTAATGAAGTGAACATGAAGCCGATTATGGATCTGCGCAAGCAGTACCAGGACGTGTTTGAAAAGCGTCATGGTATCCGTTTAGGTTTTATGTCGTTCTATGTTAAAGCAGTTACCGAAGCCCTGAAACGCTTCCCGGAAGTGAATGCGGCGATCGATGGTGATGATATTGTTTATCACAACTACTTCGATGTCAGTATCGCGGTATCTACACCTCGTGGTCTGGTAACGCCAGTACTGCGTGACTGTGACAAGATGAATCTGGCCGAAATCGAAAAAGCGATTAAAGATCTGGCCATCAAAGGCCGTGATGGCAAGCTGGCGATGGACGACCTGATGGGCGGTAACTTCACTATCACTAACGGTGGTGTGTTCGGCTCTCTGATGTCTACGCCAATTATCAATCCACCACAGTCAGCGATTCTGGGTATGCACAAGATCCAGGACCGCGTGATGGTGGTAGACGGTAAGATGGAAATTCTACCAATGATGTATCTGGCGCTGTCTTATGACCACCGCATCATAGATGGTAAAGAGTCTGTGGGCTTCCTGGTTACTGTAAAAGAGTTACTGGAAGACCCAACCCGTATTCTGCTGGATATCTAAGCGGTAAAAGCGGATAAAAATGCTGTTGTTTGCGCAACAGCGTTTTTAAATACATCGGGTTGGCGCTATAATGCGCGCCGACCTAAACGACAGGCTGCGATAACTGCAGCCTTCAATCAAAAATGAACGGAAAATAGCCATGAATTTGCACGAGTATCAGGGTAAGCAACTGTTTGCCCAATATGGTTTGCCTGTATCTAAAGGCATCGCTGCAGCCACTGTAGAAGAAGCAGTTGCCGCAGCTGATCAGATCGGCGGCGATATGTTTGTTGTTAAGGCTCAGGTTCACGCTGGTGGCCGCGGTAAAGCGGGCGGCGTAAAGCTGGTCAAGAGCAAGGACGAAATTCGCGCCTTCGCAGAAAAATGGCTGGGTAAGAATCTGGTAACTTACCAGACAGACGAGAAAGGTCAGCCAGTTAGCCGTATTCTGGTAGAAACCTGTACTGATATCGCCAAAGAGCTGTATTTAGGTGCGGTAGTGGATCGCTCTTCACGCCGGATCGTGTTTATGGCCTCTACTGAAGGTGGCGTGGAAATTGAAAAAGTTGCCCACGAAACCCCGGAAAAAATCTTAAAAGCCACTGTTGACCCACTGGTTGGCGCTCAGCCATACCAGGGCCGTGAACTGGCATTCAAACTGGGCCTGGAAGGCAAGCAAGTTAACCAGTTTGTTAAAATCTTCTTAGGTTTAGCGAAACTGTTCCAGGACAAAGACCTGGCACTGTTAGAAGTAAACCCACTGGTTATCACACCTGCTGGCGATCTGCACTGTTTGGATGCCAAACTGGTTATCGATGGTAACGCCTTATACCGTCATCCAGAACTGAAAGCGATGCAGGATCCTTCACAGGAAGATCCACGTGAAGCTCATGCTGCTTCATGGGAACTGAACTATGTTGCTTTAGGTGGTGATATCGGTTGTATGGTTAACGGTGCCGGCTTAGCCATGGGTACCATGGACATCGTAAAATTACACGGTGGCCAGCCAGCTAACTTCCTCGACGTTGGCGGCGGTGCAACCAAAGAGCGCGTTGTAGAAGCATTCAAAATTATCCTGTCTGACGCTGCCGTTAAAGCAGTATTTATCAATATCTTCGGTGGTATCGTGCGTTGTGACATGATCGCTGAGGGTGTGATCGGCGCCGTAAAAGAAGTTGGCGTTAAAGTACCGGTAGTAGTGCGGTTACAAGGTAACAACGCTGAACTGGGCGCGAAGGTACTGTCAGAAAGTGGCCTGAACATTATTGCTGATACCGACTTAACTGGCGCTGCCCAGAAAGTGGTTGCAGCTGCGGCCAAGGCATAAGGGGTAAGCAATGAGCGTTTTAATTAACAAAGATACCAAAGTAATTTGTCAGGGTTTCACTGGCGCCCAGGGTACTTTCCACTCTGAGCAAGCTATTGCTTACGGTACCAAGATGGTTGGCGGTGTAACGCCGGGTAAAGGCGGTCAAACGCATTTAGGTCTGCCAGTGTTTAACACGGTAAAAGAAGCGGTTGATGCCACTGGCGCCGAAGCTTCTGTGATCTATGTACCAGCACCATTCTGTAAGGATTCTATCCTGGAAGCGGCTAACGCCGGTATCAAACTGATCGTCTGTATCACTGAAGGTATCCCGACGTTAGATATGCTGGATGCCAAAGTAAAATGTGACGAATTAGGCGTACGCTTAATTGGCCCGAACTGCCCAGGCGTCATCACGCCAGGTGAATGTAAGATTGGTATTATGCCAGGCCACATTCACAAGCCAGGTAAAGTCGGTATCGTGTCACGTTCAGGCACCCTGACTTATGAAGCCGTTAAGCAAACTACTGATTACGGTTTCGGTCAGTCTACCTGTGTTGGTATCGGTGGCGACCCAATCCCGGGTTCTAACTTTATCGATATCCTGAAGTTATTCCAGGAAGATCCACAAACTGAAGCCATCGTGATGATCGGTGAAATCGGTGGTTCTGCGGAAGAAGAAGCTGCAGCTTACATCAAAGCACACGTCACTAAGCCAGTGGTATCTTACATTGCCGGTGTCACTGCACCTGCTGGTAAGCGCATGGGCCATGCTGGCGCCATCATCTCTGGTGGTAAAGGTACTGCTGATGAGAAGTTTGCTGCCTTAGAAGACGCCGGTGTAAAAACCGTGAAGAGCTTAGCCGATATCGGTAAAGCCCTGAAAGAGCTGACTGGCTGGTAAGCTATTACTGTGTTAGTCTGAAAACCCGCTCATCTGAGCGGGTTTTTTTGTTAATGAATTTAGGTAATCCGATGCTTTGGCAAGATTTAACCCGGCTGAACCGCTACGAGCGATACTGGTTAGCCGCGTTCTTACTGATTATTATGCTCAGTACGCTCTGGTTTAGCAGTACGGGCACTGATTGGCAAAGCTGGCGCTCGATTACGCTGAACTGGCTGATCAGCCCGCTGAGTGCTATTAGTGGCGTGCTTTGCGTGGTGATGGTGGCCAAAGGCTTACTGTCAAACTGGATTTGGGGCCTAATCAGTGCCAGCAGTTACGGCCTGATTGCCTGGACCTCAGGCTATTATGGTGACTGGTTATTAAATTGGTTTTACTTCTTACCGGCACAATTCTTTATTTATTATAGCTGGCGCCATCAGTTACACAGTGAAACCCGACAGGTCAGGGTGCGGCGTCTCGGTTGGCATTGGCTATGGGTGTTGGTCGTTGTAGGGGTTGGTGTTACCGCTTTGGCGCAAATGCTTAATGGCCTGGATGGCTTTATTAGTGACGCGCTAAAGCGTAACTCGGCGGTCTATGATAGCCTGCAGACGTTGACGGGATTTGACCTGAGCGGCCCCTTACTGGATGCCAGCACGGTGGTACTGCAAATTACTGCGCAATTGTTAATGATTCGGATGTTTGCGGCGCAGTGGCCATTTTGGATTGCCACCAATGTGCTGACCATCTTTGCCTGGAGCCTGGTTCTGTTAACCACGCCAGACTCAGCGCCTTATGCGGTTCCTACCTTATTAATGTGGATCGCCTTTTTAATTAATTCAGTATATGGTGCCGTCAGCTGGCATCGCGGAGCTAAAATAGCGTGAACAGAGTAGGGGTTTTCCCGGGTAAATTTTTACCGCCGCACCGTGGTCATCTGACCGCGATTTTACGCGCGCATGCGCTCTGTGATGAACTCTATGTGGTGATCAGTGAACGACCGCAGGAAGATGGTGAGCTCTGCGCCCAGGCCGGTATTCCTTATATCGATGGTGTACTGCGCCAACGCTGGTTATCACAGGAGCTGCAGGGGCTGGGTATTAAGGTGCTGTTACAACAGGAAGGACAGATTCCGCCATTTCCACAAGGATGGGGCGAGTACGCGGCCTTATTACGGCAAAGCGTACCAGTGCCGTTTCAGCTGATTTTCGGTGGTGAAGAAAGCTACCGTACCGGTCATCAGCAGCATTTTCCGGATATTCAGTATCAGGTGTTGGATCCACAGCGTACCCAGTGGCCGATTAGTGGCACTGAGATCCGCAACCACCCCTATTTACACTGGGATTATATTGCTGGTGCCGCGCGGCCATTTTTTGCCCGCAAGGTGCTGATCACCGGTCCGGAGTCCTGTGGTAAAACCACCTTAACCCGCAAGCTGGCAAAGGTGTATTGCACCTCCTGGTCAGAAGAGCTGGGGCGGGATTATCAGGAAGAAGTGGTCGGTGGTAATGGCGATCTCTTTAACCTGGAAGATTTTAACCGTATTACCCACCTGCAGTATGAGCAGGATTATCAGGCGCTGCGCAGTGCCAACAAAGTCTGTTTTTTTGATACCGATGCGGTGGTAACCGCCTTTTTTAGTCAGGTGTTTCTTGGTCAGTTGGCCAGCCGGATTGAAAGCTTTATCGACCCCAACAAATATGACTTGATTATCGCGCTGGAGCCAACTGTGCCCTGGGTAGCTGACGGTATGCGTGAACTGGGCGATCCCGGTGTGCGTCAGCAAAGCTTCGAGCAGTTATTGGCGCTTTATCAGCAGTACGGTTTTCCCGCTGAGCGGATCCTGCGGGTCAGTTCAGCCAATTATTATGAACGGCTGGAGGCCTGTATCGGCGCTGTTGATGCCTTATTGGCCGCCAGATAGCAGTGGGGCGAAAATCTCAGTAGGCATTACAGCCAGATATAGCCAGCGGGCTTTTCGCTGCTATAATGCCGCATCATTTATGTATTCGTTTTATAGGATTATGCAGTTTATGTCGGACGTCGCGAATCGCCCAACTAACTTTATCCGGCAAATTATTGATGCCGATCTGGCTAGTGGCAAACATCACAGTGTGCAAACCCGCTTTCCGCCTGAACCAAACGGTTATTTGCATATCGGTCATGCAAAGTCGATTTGTCTAAACTTTGGCATCGCCGAAGATTATCAGGGTCAGTGTAATCTGCGTTTTGACGACACCAACCCGGAAAAGGAAAACGTAGAGTTTGTGGAATCGATTCAGCGTGACGTGAACTGGCTGGGCTTTCAGTGGTCTGGCGCGGTGCGTTACTCTTCTGATTATTTCGAGCAGCTGTATGGTTACGCCGTTGAGCTGATCAATAAAGGCCTGGCCTATGTTTGCTTCCTGAATGCGGAGCAAATGCGTGAATACCGCGGTAATCTGACCCAGCCTGGCAAACCCAGCCCATACCGCGACACCAGCCCGGCCGAAAATCTGGCGCTGTTTGAAAAAATGCGTGCCGGTGGTTTTAAAGAGGGCGAATGTTCCCTGCGCGCAAAAATTGATATGGCCTCCAGCTTTATCTGTATGCGGGACCCGGTGATTTACCGGATCAAGTTTGCCCATCACCATCAAACCGGTGATAACTGGTGCATTTACCCGATGTACGATTTTACCCATTGTATTTCGGACGCGCTGGAAGGTATTACGCACTCGCTGTGTACGCTGGAGTTTCAGGATAACCGCCGTCTATATGACTGGATCCTGGATAACATCACCATTCCTTGTCACCCGCAGCAAATCGAATTTTCGCGCTTGAATCTGGAATTTGCAGTGATGAGTAAGCGTAAGCTGCAAACACTGGTGGAGCAACAGCTGGTCAGTGGCTGGGATGATCCGCGGATGCCGACCATTGCCGGTTTGCGCCGTCGTGGCTACACGCCATCCGCGATCCGTGAATTCGCCAAGCGCATCGGTATTACCAAACAAGATAACGTGATTGAGATGAGCGCGCTGGAAGCCTGTATCCGGGAAGATCTGGATGCGACAGCACCGCGGGCCATGGCTGTACTGGACCCAATCAAAGTGACCATTACCAACTATCCGGCCGACAAGCTGGAGTGGTTAACTGCGCCGAACCATCCAAAAGAAGATATGGGTGAGCGTAAACTGCCATTTGGCCGTGAGCTCTATATTGACCGTGCCGACTTCCGGGAAGAAGCCAACAAAAAGTATAAGCGGTTGGTGTTAGGTGGCGATGTGCGGCTGCGCAATGCTTATGTGATCCATGCCGATGAAGTGATTAAAAATGAGCAGGGCGAAGTGATCGCACTGAACTGTACTTATCTGCCGGAAACCCTGGGGGAAAACCCGGCCGATGGTCGTAAGGTTCGCGGCGTGATCCATTGGGTTGAACAAAGTCAGGCCCTGCCTGCCGAGTTCCGGGTGTATGACCGTCTGTTCAGCGTGGCCAATCCGGCGGCGGAAGAAGACTTTATCAGCACGGTAAATCCTAACTCACTGGTAGTGAAGCACGGCTTTGCCGAACCCTCGCTGCAAACCGCGGTAGCGGAAAAGGCTTATCAGTTTGAACGCGAAGGTTATTACTGCGCCGATAACAAGGACTCACAGCCCACCAAGCTGGTATTTAACCGTACCGTCGGCTTGCGTGATAGCTGGGGTAAAGACGAAGAGTAAGCTGCGTTAAAGGCGGCAGGCGTTAGCCTGCCGCTACCTCTGAGATTGCTGCAACAGCTATTTTGGTCACTGCTATTTCTTTAACAGCATGCCAACCCCAATAATGGCGGCAATAGCCCCGCCTACCAAAAACCAGATGGCATTATCAGTGGGATTCCCGGTCACCATCTCAGTTACTTTGGATGCCGTTGAATTGTACTCGGTATAACCGAAATACAGTAGGATGGCGCCTGCTACCAGTAAAGCTAGTCCAATTATCTTATTCATCACATTCTCCTGTTGTGTTACGGTGTTAAAAGCAGTTAACTTTAGGTTCTGAGGTGACCGCGATGGTCAACATACTGTTTTACTGTAGCTAAATTAACTTAACTTTGGGTGAATTCTTTAGCGGATGACGTGATGGAAATTTTTTTAGCCGTTTTATTCTTTGCTTTTTCGACAACGATTACGCCGGGACCGAATAACATTATGATTATGTCTTCCGGAGTAAACTACGGTGTTAAAGCCAGTTTGCCGCATTGGCTGGGGATCTGTCTCGGTTTCCCGCTGATGGTGTTATTGGTGGGGCTGGGCTTTGGTCTGGTATTTGACCGTTATCCGCATCTGCATCAGTTAATTAAAGTGTTAGGTACCGCCTATCTGTTATATCTGGCATGGAAAATTGCCAGCGCACGGCCGGAAACCATTGCCACTGGCAAGAGTAAGCCACTGAATTTCTGGCAAGCTGCCGCCTTCCAATGGGTTAATGGTAAAGCCTGGGTGATGGCCTCAGGCGCTGTTGCGGCCTTTACCTCGGTAACCGGTGTCTATTGGTGGCAGGTATTGATGATTACGCTGGCCTTTTTACTGGTGGCCTTTCCCTGTGTTGGCGTCTGGATGCTGTTCGGAGCTGGGCTGCGTAAGCTGTTGAATAATGCTGTGGCGCAGCGGATCTTTAATCTGCTGATGGCTCTGATCCTTTTACTGTCAGTGTTACCTGTTGTGATCGAAATCTGGCAGTATTACCTCAGTCCTGCCCAATAGCGGATAACAGTGATGAATGCAGCAGCAGAGAAAGTGGCACTGGAGCATGAAGCCGCCCGGATCTTTATGCGGCACTATGAGCAGCGTTTTGGCATTAAGATGCGGCATATCTGGCACAATGAACCCAGACGGCCGGATGTGTCATGTTATTACGATAGTCAACGTCTGGATTTGGAAATTGCGCATCTCTATGGCAGTGAAGCCGAAGCCATGCATATCCTGGGGCGGGAGCTTAGCCAGCAAACGCATCAGGAATTACTGGCTTTATTGCGCTTACCGGTCGAGCAGCGGATGTTGGAGGCGTTAAACCGTATTATCTGTAATAAAGCCCAAAAATACTATGACAGCCAGCGGGTCTGGCTGGTGATCCGCAATGCTAACCCATTGTGGCGGCGCGAAGATATGCTGGCACACTGTGACAAACTGCATTTACCCAAGCTGCATCCGTTTGAGCAGATCTGGGTGGTGGGCGATATGTTGGGCATCTCCGGCATTTTACCGTTATTTCCACTGACCTTACTGCACGCTGAGGCGACGCTGTGCTAGGGCATTACCGTGCGCTGGCTCGTTGCTTAAAGCCCTGGCGACCGCTGCTATTGCTGGCGGCCTTGCTAACGGCAGCCGGCTTTATCTGGCAGTTATTACCGGGGAACGGGCAGGGGCCTTATTTGCTACCCACCTTGGTTAGCGCCATCCTGTTCCTGTGTTTACTGTTGTTAGTGCAGTTTTTTGGCACCGAGCGGCCAGCACCCGCCAGTCGCTGGCGGCGTGCTCTGGCGACGCTGTGGCAAGGGTTATTGGCGGTACTCCTGACGCTGATCTTGCTCAGCTGGTTTTTTCTGTTTTTAAAAGCCTTATCCGCTATAATCCGCCTGCATTTTTTTTAGGTCCAGGCTATGTCAAGCGATAATACCCATAAGCTGCGCTGGGAAATCTTCTGCAGCGTCGTAGATAACTTTGGCGATATTGGCATTTGCTGGCGCTTGTGTCGTCAGTTAGCTGCCGAATTCCAGGTACCGGTTCGGTTATGGGTTGATGATTTGGCGAGTTTTCAGCGGATCTGCCCCGACGTTGAGCCTGCTTTGCCAGAACAACAATTGGCTGGGGTAGTGATTTGTCACTGGCAACCGGATCTCGACTGGCGCACTATCACGCCGGCACAGGTAGTGATTGAGGCGCTGGCCTGTACCATTCCTTTTGCCTATCAGCAGCAGATGGCCGCGCAAACTGTGCCACCGCTGTGGCTAAATCTGGAGTACCTGTCAGCTGAAGCCTGGGTGGAAGACTGTCATACGCTGGCCTCACCACAGCCGCAATTACCGCTGAATAAATACTTCTTTTTCCCCGGCTTTACCGCAAAAACCGGTGGTTTACTCTGCGAGCAGCAGCTAATCACGCAACTGGACCAGTTTGCCAGCGACCGGGCCGCGCAGCAGCGTTTCTGGCAGCAATTACAACTCGATGATGCCTTAGACTTCTCGCGCCGGATTTCGCTGTTTGCGTATTCGCAGCAGCAACTGGCCGGCTTATTACAACACTGGCAACAGCAAGCCGACAGTACCCTATGTCTGATCCCGGAAGGTGCCCTGGCAGAGCAAGCGATGGCGCTGTGTCCTGGTTTGGCGCTGGGCTCACCCTGGCAAAAAGGGCAGCTTAAACTGTGTATTTTGCCGTTCTTACCACAACCCGATTATGATTTACTACTGGCGGCCTGTGATATCAACTTTGTCCGTGGGGAAGACTCGATCATTCGTGCCCAGTGGGCGGCGAAACCCTTTATCTGGCAGATCTACCGCCAGGCGGAACAGGCACATCTGGATAAGCTGGCAGCATTTTATCAGCGTTATAGTCAGCATTGGCCGCCACAGCTGGCAACAGCAGTCTGGCAATTCTGGTTAGGCTGGAATACCGAGCAGGAGCTCAGTACCGCCTGGCTGGACTTTGTACAGCAACTTAATGAAATAGAACAAAAAAACCGGGAGTGGCGGGCGCAGCTTATCGGCAATGGCGATCTTGCGACTAACCTCGTGCGTTTTGTTGAAAAAAAAATTATAATGCCTCGCAATTTTTCCTAACCAGAAGATCTTTTTATTATGATGAAGACAGCTCAAGAAGTCCGCGCCGGCCAGGTAATCATGGTTGGTACCGAAGCCATGGTAGTGATCAAAGCCGAATTTAACAAATCAGGCCGTAACGCTGCTGTAGTTAAAATGAAATTAAAAAACCTGCTGAACGGTCAGGGCACAGAAACGGTTTACCGTGCTGATGACAAGTTCGAGCAAGTGATGCTGGAAACCAAAGAAGTTACCTATTCTTACTTCGCTGATCCGATGTACGTCTTTATGGACGCTGAGTACAACCAGTATGAAATCGAAGCCGAATATATGGGCGAAGCCCTGAAGTATCTGGTTGATGGCATGGAGTGTTCAGTGGTGTTCTATGGTGAGCGTCCAATCTCTGTTGACCTGCCAACTGTGGTCGTGCGCACTGTTACTTACACTGAACCAGCCGCCCGTGGCGATACCTCGGGTAAAGTGATGAAGCCAGCGAAAATCGAAACCGGTTTTGAACTGATGGTGCCTGCGTTCGTGGAAGAAGGTGACAAGATCGAAATCGATACCCGTACCGACGAGTACCGCAGCCGCGCCAAATAATGGCCGGTAACAAAAAAGGCGCGTCAGCGCCTTTTTTACTGTTATTCTCTTTTTTTACTGCTCTCTCGTAATTGCTTAACACAGCCGGACCCCTGCCATGACTAACAACGATATCCTGCGTCGGTTACGCTATATTCTAAACATCAACAACAGCAATCTGGCGGCAACCTTTGCGCTGGGCGGCCTGGTCGCCACTAAGGAGCAAATTATCAGTTGGTTGGCCAAGGACGAAGATCCTGAATTTGTTGCCTTGCTGGATATTGAATTGGCGCAGTTTTTAAATGGTCTGATCACCAGCAAAAGAGGGATGCGCGAAGGCGAACAGCCGGTTGCGGAGAGTCGGCTGAATAACAACCTGATCCTGCGTAAATTGAAGATTGCTTTCAATCTGCGCGATGACGACTTTTTGGAATTGCTGCAATTGGCCAATTTCCGGTTGGGTCGCTCAGAGCTGAGTGCCTTTTTCCGTAAACCCGATCACCCGCACTACCGGCAATGTCAGGCGCAGGTGTTGCGCAATGTATTAAAAGGCCTGCAGTTAAAACTGCGCCCGGGCACTAGCGAGTAAATTTCTGCGCTAACTGCTTTGTACTAACAAATCGCCCAGGGTGATGTGTGGGTGGCTTTTTTTCAGCTGGCTCAGAAACAACAGGGCGCAGCCGTAGGCATCTTCCAACGCATGATGCTGTGCACTGACCGGCAATTTATGCCGGGCCAGACACTGCGGCAAGCGCAGCGCATCCTTTTTCATCACGGTGCCTTGTTTTTGCATGCGGTGCCACTCGATATTCAGCGTATCCATAAACTGCATGGTCGGCGCCTTGCCAAACAAGCGTTGATACGCAATTTGTAAAAAGGCCCGGTCCAGTCGGCAGTGATGCGCGACAAACACATACCCGGCGTAGTCCTGTAATAGTTGCAGCAACACATCCGCCAGCTCGCTGGCGTTTTTCAGATCCTTGTCATGCACACCATGATAAATAGCGCTCTGGCCAACACTGGTTGGTGGCCGGAATAAATAGTGTTTGGCTTCGCTTAAACAAATTTGCTGGTTGCGAATAGGTACCCAGCCGATACTGACGATATGATCTTGTTTGGCATGCAGGCCGGTTAGCTCTAGATCCAGTGCCAGATAATGGCACTCCCTGGCCGGGGTGTTGGCCGCGGGGATCCCGACCTGATTAAAGGCTTGTACCGCGCTATAAAGCGGTGGTTTCTTTTTCAGCCAACCCAGCATGTTATACCTCCTTACAGAACCGGTGTTTAAGGGAGGATTGGGCGGCGTTGATCACCGCAAAGCTGTCCTTTAGCTGATGACGTTGCAGACCGGAAAGCACTGCCGGATCCAGCAAATTGCTGGCATCATGCCCCTGATCTAAATCATGCAAATGTTTATCCCAACGTAGCTGCGCCAGCACATCAAAGGCGTCGCATAAATTCTGGGTATCCTTACTGTCCAATACGCCGTCGGTGGCCAGTTGCTGCAAGCGGCTACGGGTATTCACTTCCAGCACGCCATTGGCCAGCGCATAGACCCGGACAATATCAGTGATTAGACTGATGCCACGCTTTTTCAGGTCCAGGCCTTTTTTCTGTTTGCCGTCGTGCTCCAGAATAAAATTCCGCAGGAAACTCAGCGGCGCGGTGCGCTGTAAGGCGGTCTGTGCCATATGCATTAAAAACAGCGAGTTATTGGTGCGTGCCAGAATATCCTGTTGTAAGGCATTAAACAGGCCTCTGGAGCCCTCGACAACCCGCATATCAAAGAAAATCGTCGATTTTAAGATGGCATCCGGGGTGGGGGCGGCGATCCATTTGCTAAATTTGCCGGACCAGCCTTTCAGGCTCATCCGTAGTTCCGGGTTAGACGCCATAATATTACCCGGACAAAGTTTAATACCGCAGCGCGCCAGGCCCTGGCAGACGAAGTCAGCCAGTTGGCTGAAATAGTCGGCAACGTCGCCAACCGGCTCTTTTTCCAGCAATAGCGCATTATCCTGATCGGCATTAATACTCTGATCCATCCTGGCTTGCGAGCCAAAGCTAAGCCAGCTAAATACACAGGGGGCAGGGCCCAACTCCTGCTGGGCCAGCTTAATCAGGCGCTGGGTAAAAGCATCGGTAATGGTGGTGATAATATGGCCGGCCTCATAGGCTGGCACCTGCTGTTTACCGAGGATTTGCGCCAGATTACTGATTTGCAGACTGCAGTGTTCCAGGCCATCCAGGCTGGATTGACGATGGATCTCACCAATCAGATAGACCGGGTGATCTTGCTGCGAGCGGATAATGTCGGTGGCGGTAATCATACTGAAACTTAAACCCTGATCGACCACCGGTAAATGATGCACATTAAAGCGGCTCATTAGCTGAACGGCTTCAAACAAATAAGCGTGCTTTTCAATCGTATAGGGTTTGGGTGTCATCACCTCTTTAATAGCGGTAGTGGGGGGCAGGCCTGCTGCCAGCACCCGGCTACGTAAATCGCGATCGGTTAGAATACCAATCAAACGGTTCTCATCCTCCACCAGCAAGGACGAGACGCGCTTTTCCGACATCAACCGGGCCGCTTGTTGTACATCCTGATCGCCACTGATCGCGACTTTTCTGGCCTGCACGATATCAGCAACCTTTAGCGTAAAACGTGAGCTTTGCTGTTCTTTATATTGATGTAAACGGCGGCCAAACAGCCGCTGGAAGAAAATATCAATGTTCTTGTACTGATAACGCAGCTGATGAAACACCTCACTGGGTAACCAGTACACCAGGCCGTCTTCTTCACAGATCAGCCGGTCGTTGTCGGCCAGACCGGTAAGCAGCAGCTGGTAACCGTAAAAGTCGCCTTCTTCCAGCTTGGTCAGCAGTTGTTGCTGATCACTGAACAGCGCGAAGATGCCGGTGCGGATAATCAGCAGTCGTTCCTGACTGATATCCAGATGCTCACCGGCCTGGCAATAGTAGACATTAAAATGTGCGGCTAACCCGGCAAGTTGCGCCAAACCCAGTTGTTCAAAAGGAATGGTTTGTTTTAGAAAATTGGTAACTTCAGCAACTTCCATAGTTCAACCCCAGTGATAACACTTATTCCTGACACAGGTACTGATATAACAGATCGCTGGTGTCCAGCGGGAACCACTCAGCACCCAGCTCTGCTCCGGGCAGTGGGATTTCCAGACTATCGGTAAAGTCTGCCCGGGCTTGCTTGCCACAATGCACGACTTGCGGAATACGGCGCGCACTCATCCGGCGCTCAAAAATATAGAGGTCGACCAGATACACCTCCGGATTACGTTGATTGCGGGCTGCGTTTTCGATATCGGCAGCCAGAAAGCGCATCGTTTGCGGATATAAATAACTCCAGGGCCGCCAGGCAGCGGTTTCTTCCACGGTACGGACCACCTTTACCCCGGCGGGTAACCGGCTACTTTGATGGTCGAACCAGATATATTCATTAACAATCTGATAGCCGAGCATACCGGCACCGGCAGCAACCGGGATAATCCAGCTCGGTAACTTTTTAAGTGTTAGTAATCTAAGTACCAGCGCAATACCGGCAGCACCTAAACCAGCAGAAAAAGTTGCAATTAATTCCCACAACATAGTTATCTTCCTAAAAATTCGGGCTTTCTGTTGAAAGCCCGAGTGTACTGCAGAAGTCTCGTTTCTGCTATCTAAGCAGGTATTGCTTAGTGGTCAACAGCGGCACCGGCACCTTTCGGATAACGGACGCTTTCAACCAGATCCTGGATTTCTTTCGGTGGCGCTGCAGTGACAGATGACACAGCAAAAGCAACCACGAAGTTAATCATGGCACCCACAGCACCGAAAGACAGTGGAGAGATACCTAAGATCCAGTTATCCGCTGTATTTGGCAACATATTGGTACCAGGGATAAAGAACCAGCCCAGATAGGTAAAGATATACAGTAAGGTGACCAGCAGACCGGCTAACATACCGGCGATAGCGCCCTGACTGGATACGCGTTTTGAGAAAATACCCATCATCAGTGCCGGGAACAGGGTAGCTGCGGCAATACCAAATGCCAGCGCAACCACCTGTGCGGCGAACCCGGGCGGATTAAGCCCCAGATAAGTCGCCAGTAAAATGGCACCGGCCATGGAAATCCGGGCGGCTAACATTTCACCTTTTTCACTGATTTGCGGGTTAATGATATTTTTGATCAGGTCATGGCTGATAGCCGAGGAAATCGCCAGCAGCAGACCGGCGGCAGTAGACAGTGCCGCGGCAATACCACCGGCAGCAATTAAGCCCACGACCCAGCCTGGCAGATTAGCAATCTCAGGGTTTGCCAGTACCAGAATATCATTGTTTACTGTCAGCTCGTTACCAGCCCAGCCGCGCTCTTCTGCTTTGGCAGCGAAAGCCGGGGTATCGTTATACAGCTGAATACGGCCATCATTATTTTTATCTTCCCAACGGATCAAACCGGTTTGTTCCCAGTTTTTGATCCAGTCCGGACGCTCAGCATAATTAATCGCATCCGCGGTAGGACCAGCAGGGTAGATAGTGGTTAACAGGTTTAAACGCGCCATAGAGGCTACAGCTGGTGCAGTTAAATACAGCAGGGCAATAAACACTAGCGTCCAGCCGGCAGACCAGCGGGCATCGGCAACCTTAGGCACGGTGAAGAAACGAATGATTACGTGCGGTAAACCGGCAGTACCGATCATCAGAGACAGCGTAAATAACACCATATTCAGTTTGTTGCTGACGTCAGCGGTGTAATCCTGGAAGCCCAGTTCACGCACAATTTCATCCAGCTTCACCAGCAACGGTTGACCGGATTCAACGTGGGTGCTGAACATACCAAACATTGGAATAGGGTTATTGGTCAGTTGCAGCGAAATAAATACCGCTGGGATGGTATAGGCGATAATCAGCACGACATACTGGGCAACCTGAGTGTAGGTGATACCTTTCATGCCGCCAAATACTGCGTACACGAACACCACACCAGCTGCGATCCAGATCCCGGTTGAGGAACTCACTTCCAGGAAGCGGGAGAAGGCAACACCGGCACCAGTCATCTGGCCGATTACATAGGTTACCGACATAATGATTAAGCACACCACTGCTGTTAAGCGCGCGCCCCTGCTGTAAAAGCGGTCACCGATAAAGTCAGGAACGGTAAATTTACCGAATTTACGTAAGTAGGGTGCTAACAGCATGGCCAGCAGTACATAACCACCGGTCCAGCCCATCAGGAAGGTTGAGTTGGCATAACCGCCAGCAGCGATTAAGCCTGCCATTGAAATGAAAGACGCCGCTGACATCCAGTCGGCGGCGGTTGCCATACCGTTAGTGACAGGGTTAACGCCACCACCGGCAACATAGAATTCTTTGGTAGAGCCGGCACGCGCCCAAATGGCGATACCGATGTAGAGCGCAAAGGAGGCGCCTACAAAGATTAAGTTTATTGCAAATTGACTCATGCCAATCACTCCTCTACACCGAATTCTTTATCTAACTTATTCATTTTCCAGGCGTAAATGAAGATGATAGCGATAAAGGTTATGATAGAACCCTGCTGTGCGAACCAAAAGCCAAGATCAGTACCGCCAACACTGATGCCGGCCAGCATAGGTCTGAGCAAGATCGCAAAGCCATATGATACAAGTGCCCAGACAAACAGGCTTATCGATATGTAGCGCAGGTTAGCGCTCCAGTACGCGGCGGCATTCATGTTATGATCTGCCATAGTTGTGTCTCCTTTAGTTTATTTTTTATCGAGCAAGTTTAATCTAGCAGCAGTTAGCCAAGGCGCTAGCCCGACTTTAGTCGAAGGCAACAGCCACAGCATTGACATAACGACTGGCTGCCACCACAGTTAGGGCGTGTTAACCTGCCACATAAACAAGCAGCAAAGGTCAACACGCCCTAGTTAAAATAAGAAAAGGGAGAACCCCGTGACGGTATGGACTGTAGCCTTATTGGCCCTGTTATATGTGGGCGGATTGTTCTGGATTGCCAACTGGGGTGAACGGCATGCTGATGACCGCCTGATACGAAAGTATGGGGGCCTGATCTACAGTCTGGCGTTAGCTGTTTACTGTACGTCCTGGACCTACTACGGCGCTGTGGGAACGGCCGTGACCCGGGGCTGGGATTATATGGCCATCTATCTCGGGCCGATCCTGCTGTTTATCTTTGCCCAGCCGTTCTTATTTAAGCTGCTGTATGTTTCGAAAAAACAAAACGTAACTTCGATTGCTGACTTTATCTCCGCCCGTTATGGTAAAAGACGCAATATCGCGACCCTGGCTGCCATTATTTGTCTGATTGTCGTTATCCCTTATATTTCGCTGCAACTGAAAGCCGTGGCCGGCTCCTATCAGGTATTACTCGGTGGCGCCTTTGATGACGCACAGGTCGCCTGGTATCAGGACAGCGCCTTACTCAGTGCCGTAGCGATGGCGTTTTTTGCTATTTTATTTGGTACCCGCAAACTGCATCTGACCGAGCAAAACCGTGGTGTGATGGTGGCTATTGCCTTTGAGTCGGTGGTTAAGCTGTTTGCGCTACTGACGTTGGCCATCGCCGTCTATGTCTTTATTTTGGATACCGATCAATCCGCATTACGCGCCTTTACTGAGCATTCGATCCGTCAGCAAGAAAAGCTCGATACCCCCGGACTGGTCGAGTTTATTACCAAGACTATTTTGGCGATGGTGGCAGTATTTTTGTTACCGCGGCAGTTCCATGTCGCCTTTGTCGAGAACGTTTCGCACCATCATTTACGGCACGCCCGGCGCTGGTTTTCCGGTTACCTGTTAGCTGTCACCCTGGTGGTGATCCCCATTGCCGTTGCCGGGATGCAGCTGTTTCCCGGTATCCTGGCGCAAGCTGATAGTTTTGTGTTACTGATCCCATCCAGTATGAATTGGAATGTGCTCAGTATTATTGTCTTTATCGGTGGTTTCTCGGCCGCAACTTCAATGATTATTATCGCGACGTTGGCACTGTCGACGATGATCAGTAACGACGTGGTAATGCCGGGCTTATTGAAATCTACCAAGCAAAAAGGCATGTCGCATGATTTTAGTCTGCTAATTCTACTGGTGCGCCGCACCATGATTATTGTGGTGATGGCGCTGTCTTATCTTTACTACAGTATTTTTGCCCGTAACTATGAGCTGGCTGAAACCGGCTTGTTGGCCTTTGCGCTGACTATCCAGCTGGTACCGGCCGTGATAGGGGGGCTGTATTGGCGGCGTGGCAATGCCTATGGCGTCTATGCCGGCTTAAGCTTGGGACTGCTGCTGTGGTTCTACACCCTGATGCTACCGCAGTTGGTCAATGCCGGTGTGATCAACAGCGATATTATGCAGCAGGGCTTGTTTGGTCTCAGTTGGCTGCTACCGACCTCGATGTTTGGCATCCAGCTCGACTCCCTTAGTCATGGCGTAATTATTTCACTGGGCTTTAATCTGGTTGCTTATTTGCTGGTGTCCTTAACCACCACCGTCAATCTACAGGACCGCTTGCAGGCCGTGGCCTTTGTTAAGCCAAATCTCCCAATTAATCATCAGGATACACCGGCTCGCCGCATCCGGATCCGCAACAACGATCTGAAAACCCTGTTGGAGCGTTTTGTCGGACCGCAGCGCGCGGCAGAATGTCTGGCGGAGTTTGGCCGTAAACAGCAGCAAAGTGTGCAGCTGGATGATTTGCCCTCGGTTGGTCTGGTAGAGCACGTTGAGCGTGAGCTGTCCGGCGTTATCGGCGCCTCTTCGGCATCCGCCATGGTTAATGCCGTATTGGAAGGTCGCCAGCTGGCCTTTGAAGATGTAGTGACTCTATTTGACGATACCACCCAGGCGATCCAGTTTTCACGCAAGATCTTGTTCTCCACACTGGAGCATCTGAGTCAGGGCGTCAGTGTAGTCGACCGCGATCTGAATCTGGTGGCCTGGAATAAAGCCTATCTGGAAATGTTTAACTATCCGGAGGGGATGATTCGGGTAGGCCGGCCGGTAGCCGATATCGTGCGGCTGAATGCCGAGCGCGGTCTTTGCGGGCCCGGTGATCCGGACGAGCATGTCGAAAAACGTACCCTGCATATGAAAAATGGCACTGCTCATGTGTTTCAGCGGGTAAGGCCGGATGGCCGGGTCATTGAAATGCGCGGCAATCCGATCCCGGGTGGTGGCTTTGTAACCAGCTTTACCGATATATCGGAGCACGTAAAAGCCGTGCAGGGCTTAGCTGAAGCCAAACAATATCTGGAAGATCGGGTTAACGAACGTACCCAGACCATTTCTGAGATGAACCAGGAGTTACTGGCCGAGGTATCCAGGCGGCGCGAAACCGAGCAGCAATTGCTACAGGCTAAAGCCGAAGCGGAAGCGGCTAATGCCTCGAAAACCCGCTTTCTGGCGCTGGCCAGTCACGATATTTTGCAGCCGCTGAATGCTGCCCGCTTATTTACTGCCGCTTTAGCCGGGGTGAAGGAGCCGCAGCAGCAGGCGGCGATCCTCAATCAGCTGGATAATTCGTTAAAGGCGTCAGAAGAGCTGATCTCTACCCTGCTGGAAATTGCCAAACTGGATGATGGCAAGCTACAGCCAAATGTACAGCCGGTAGCCTTAAAAGACTTACTGGCGCAACTGGCTGAGGAATACCGTCTGGTGGCGGATCAAAAAGGCTTGCAGCTAAGTGTGCGCAGCAGTCGCTATCAGGTGATGACTGACGCCACCTATTTGCGCCGGATCCTGCAAAATATGTTATCCAACGCGATTAAGTACACTCTAAATGGCCAGATCTTGCTGGGTTGTCGCAAACGCGGCAGTCAGTTGTTACTGCAAGTCTGGGATACCGGCCCCGGCATTGCTGAGCCGGATTTGCAGCGTATTTTCGAAGACTTTTATCGGATTGATGCCACTGCCAAAGGGCAGCAAGGCGTTGGGCTCGGTCTTGGTGTGGTGCACCGGATGGCGAAACTGCTTGGCCATCCGCTTGAGGTGCGATCCTGGCCTGGCAAAGGCACGGTATTTAGTATTAGCTTGCCGTTAGCGGCTGTAAGAGCGCGGCAGGAGCTCACCGTCGAAACCACGCTACAGCAAAGGCCCTTACCCGGCTTGAGTGTCGTCTGTGTCGATGATGATGCCGCGAATTTATCCGCGCTTAAAGTCTTACTGGAGCAGTGGCAAATCAGTGAGGTACAGTGTTTTTATGATACCGATGCTTTAATGGCGTATGCGGCCACCGCCGCTGCGCCGGATGTGATCTTGCTTGATTACCAGCTGGGGCAACAGCTAAATGGTCTGCAGTTGTATCAGCAAATCCGGCAACATTGGGGCGCGGTGCATGGCGTACTGGTGTCAGCATCACCACAGGCTGATCTGGCGGCGCTGGCAAAAGCTCAGGGCTTGATGTTCCTGGCTAAACCCATTAAACCGGGCGCGCTCAGAGCCACCTTAAATCACTTTAAAATGTTAAAGCGGGCCGGCACAGTTGCAGACTAAGCCCGCGCTAAGCGGGCGGTCGGGAAATCCCTTACAGAGAGGGCGCGATATTAAAGCGGATTCGCTGCAAGCCTGGCAGGCTAATGCTGCTGCGCCATAGCGCGGTCGACGGGAGGTTCCAGCGTCAGGCGCTGTGCCTGGATCACCACCTGGGTGCGGTTAGTACAGCCTAATTTGCGGAAAATCGCGGTAATATGCGCTTTTACCGTCGCTTCTGAGATATGTAAATCATAGGCGATCTGTTTATTCAGCCAACCTTCGGTCAAATAGTACAACACCTTATATTGTTGTTGAGTCAGTTGTGCGACCTTGGCGGCTAAATCCAGATCCTGTTCGGTTTCCTGCTGATCCAGCACCTGCTTACGCAGCTCTGCCGGCACCCATAATTCACCTTCCAATACCGCGTTCAGGGCGCTGCTGATATCCTGCGGCCGTGCTGATTTTGGCACATAGGCCGAAGCACCAAATGCCATCACGCGGCGGATCACATCCAGGTCTTCACTGGCCGAAATCACCACTATCGGTAAGCTGGGGTAGTTTTTGCGCAGCTGGATCAAGCCAAGGAAGCCACAATTACCAGGCATATGTAAATCCAGCAGCAATAAGTCCGCATCAGGATGTTGTTCCAGTGCGGTGCAGGTGCTGTCAAAACTGTCAGTCTCAATTGTTGCTTTGGTAGCAAAGGTGCTGCTAATGGCGTTGATCAGCGCATTGCGAAATAACGGATGATCATCTGCGACGATAAGCTTCGCCATTGTTTCCTCCAGCATAATTCTGGTTATAGTTATAAGAAAGGCCGCAATGTGGCGGCCTTTCTGCTGCAACTGGAGACACGCAAGCTCAGGGAGCGGTGTTGGTGTCCTACTTACGATTTAAGCGGTTATTCACCAGAATTTCAACTACTGACGGATCAGCCAGGGTGGAAATATCACCTAATTGGTCATGCTCGTTCGCAGCAATTTTCCGCAGAATACGACGCATGATCTTACCTGAGCGGGTCTTCGGTAGGCCTGCTGGAGCCCACTGTATCAGATCCGGACTGGCAATAGGTGAAATTTCTTCACGTACCCAGGCACGAATGGCTTTCGTCAGATCTTCACTGGGTTCAACACCAACCCGCGGCGTGACATAAACATAAATTCCCTGGCCCTTAATATCGTGCGGATAGCCAACCACAGCGGCTTCGGCGATAGCCTCATGCGCTACCAGGCAGCTTTCGATTTCCGCAGTGCCCAGACGGTGGCCTGAGACGTTTAACACATCGTCGACCCGGCCGGTTAACCAGTAATAGCCATCTTCATCCCGGCGTGAACCGTCACCGGTAAAGTAACTGCCCGGATAGGTGCTGAAATAGGTTTGTTCAAAGCGCTCGTGATCGCCATACAGGGTACGCATTTGACCCGGCCAGCTGTCGGTAATCACCAGATTGCCTTCACCCGCGCCAGTAACCGTTTTACCCTCGTTATCGACGATGGCCGGTTTGACACCGAAGAACGGACGGGTCGCTGAGCCGGGCTTTAAAGCAGTGGCACCCGGTAACGGCGTAATCAAAATGCCTCCGGTTTCAGTTTGCCACCAGGTATCAACGATAGGGCAGTTACCCTTACCAAACTTATCGTGATACCAGTTCCAGGCTTCAGGGTTGATGGGTTCACCCACACTACCTAAAACCCGAAGTGAATTCAGCTTGGTGCCTTCAACCGGCGCCTCACCATGTGCCATCAGGGCACGAATGGCGGTAGGTGCGGTATACAGAATATTGACCTGATATTTATCGACAATCTGCGCGATACGCTTCACGCTGGGGTAGGTTGGTACCCCTTCGAACATCACGCTGCTAGCCCCATTGGCCAACGGGCCATAGACAATATAGCTGTGACCGGTAACCCAGCCGACGTCGGCAGCACACCAGTAGATATCACCATCGTGGTAATCAAACACATACTGATGGGTCATAGAAGCATACACCAGGTAGCCGCCGGTAGTGTGCAGTACCCCTTTTGGCTTACCTGTTGAGCCTGAGGTATAAAGAATAAACAGCGGATCTTCGGCGTTCATCGGCTCAGGCACGCACTCTTTTGGCTGCGCAGCAATCAGCTCGTGGTACCACAGATCGCGGCCCTGATGAAAATCAATCGGCTTACCAACGTGTTTAATCACAATAACGTTCTGCACCGGATTGGCATCACCCAGATGCGCCAAAGCGATATCAGTATTATCTTTCAGGTTGGTGGCCCGGCTACCACGCAGGGCCTGATCGGTGGTGATCACCAGTTTAGAATCACAGTCAGTGATCCGGCTACCCAGCGCATCCGGTGAGAAACCGGCAAATACCACTGAGTGCACAGCGCCAATGCGGGCGCAAGCCAGCAGCGCTACTGCCGCCTGTGGGATCATCGGCAGATAAATCGTTACTCTATCCCCTTTGCCAACACCTAAAGAGCGCATCGCATTTGCCAACTGACAGGTCTCTTCGTATAGCTCGCGATACGTGACTTTTTTCTCAATGCCAGGCTCATCGCCTTCCCAATAAAAGGCAACCTGATCGCCCCGCGTTGCCAGGTGACGGTCCAGACAGTTAACGCTGGCATTCAGTACGCCGTCAGCAAACCATTTGATGCTAACGTTACCCAAAGCGAAGCTGGTGTCTTTTACCTGAGTATAAGGCTTGATCCAGTCCAGTCTTTTACCATGTTCGTTCCAGAAAGCTTCCGGCTGCTCTACCGATCCGCGATACATCTCAAGATATTGCTCATTGGTGACATGAGCGCGTTGTTTGATGGTTTCCGGTACCGGATAAAGTGTTGCTTGTGTCATAACATCCCCTGCGGAGCTTATTAAAATAATGAGGTATTTCTAAAGGAGCATTCACATAAAAGGAATTAGACCATAGTCTAGACGAGCTGCTGCGGTTATGCGAACTGCGACTAAAGGCTAATTGCACATAACGATAGTGTCGACCAAAGTTTACAAAGAAGAGACTGCCAGCTGTAGTTTCTGTAAAATAACCGCGAAGACAGTAAAACTATAAAAACCAATGGAGAACTCCAGATGAGACAAAGAAAGACGCTCAACGCCCTGACTGCAGCTGTGGCACTTGCCCTGACAGCAGGCGCGGCTCAGGCTAATAACGGTTTTAAAGTTGGCGATACCGAAGTTACCTACGGTGGCTTTATCAAGCTCGATATGATGTACAGCGATTCTGACGGCGAAATTGCTGCCTTGGGGCGCGATTTCTACGTACCGGCATTAACGCCAATCGGCGGCAGAAACACGACCCGTTTCGATGCACATGCCCGCCAGTCACGGTTTTTCTTTGCAACTTCAACCGATCTCGGTAATGGCGAGAAAATGACCGGTCGCCTTGAGTTCGATATGATGACCAGTAATAACGGCAACGATGAGCGCACCACTAACGGCTACAGCCCGGTAATGCGTCATGCTTTTGTTAGTTACAAAAACTGGACCGTTGGCCAGACCTGGTCAAACTTTATGGATCTGCAATCGCTGCCAGATACGCTGGACTTCGTTGGTAACCCTGATGCAGCTGTGTTTATCCGTCAGGCGCAAATCCGTTACACCTCTGGCAATTTCTCGGTGGCCATAGAGAACCCGGAAAGTACCATTACGCCATTTGGTGGCGGTGCCCGCATTACTACCGATGATAATGCGACACCGGATCTGACCTTCGGCTACAGCTTTAAAGCCGGTAATGCGTCTTTCCGTCTGGGCGGTTTATTACGTCAAATCGCTATCGACGAGGGCGTGTTTGACGATACCGTCACCTCTTATGGCGTATCGTTCAGCGGTAAGTTTAATCTGGCAAACAATGATGATATCCGTTTTACCCTGAACCATGGTAAGGGCTTAGGCCGTTATGTGGGCTTAAATACCATTAATGGCGCTGTATTAACAGGCACTACTAATGCGGCCCGGCTGGAAGCAATTGACGTAACAGCGTTCTCAGTTGCTTATCGTCATCTGTGGAACGACAAATGGCGTTCTACCTTCCTGTACTCGATGTTAAGCGCTGATAACGATACCACCTTAACCGGAACCGGCGCGACTAAGAGTACACACAGTTACAGCGCTAATGCTCTGTATCAGTTCAATCCGAAGTTTATGATGGGTATTGAATACAAGTTTGCGAATCGTGAAATTGAAAGCGGCCTGGACGGTGATATGCATCGCATTCAGTTTAGCGCTAAGTACGACTTCTAAGCCAGGCTGATGCCTAGTCAAAAACCACCGCTCTGACGGTGGTTTTTTATTGCTGCCAGTTTGTATCAGATATTGCTGGCTGACTGTTCGCGATCCGACAGCGATATACTTAAAAGAAAGATACTTAAAAGAAGATAATAAAAAAGCCGGCACTGGCCGGCTTTTGCTACAGAGCGGTGATTTACTCCGCTTGACCAGGTTTGGTCATAGGCGCAGATACTGCCTGACGGGCAAAGGCTGAACCGGCTGGCCGCTCAGACGATTGCACAACCGGACGCTGTTCGGCGCTGGCAGCATTGATCACGATCTCCTGCTGCGTATCGGTAACCGCAGTAGGCTTAGTCATTTCAGCGACTACCATATTGCCAAAGCGACTGCCAGCAGGGCGCTTGGCCGTAGCAGGTGCTACTGCTGTTTCAACTGCAACAGTTGCGGCGGCTGCTTCAACTGGCGCGGCTGATGTTGGCTGCACCGGCGCTGCTGCGGCTGACTCAGTGGCTGCGGCTTGCTCAACGGCCGGCTCTAACGCCAGGCTTTGTTGCTCAGGGCTGCTCTGGCTGGCGACCGCTTCCTCAGTTGCAGTGACCTCTACTGCTGCCACTTCAGTCTCAGCAACAGGCGCTTGCGTTACGGTATCAGCGGTATCCGCTTTTGTCGTGCGACGACGGCTGCGGCTACGGGCTGGTTTGTCTTCAGCATCGACAGCGCTTTCCTCTGACGCAACTGCCTTAACAGCGTCATCAGTAGCCACCTCAACTGCGACAACCACAGGCTCTGCGACCGCTTCAGTAACAGGAGCTGAGGCGACAGTCGCTGCAGTCTCGGCTGTGGCTGCAGCAACAGGGGTCTCAGCTGGGCTGCTTACAGCAGCTTGTTCCGCTGTGACAGTGGCTGTTACCGTTTCATCTGCGGCAGCTGTTTCCACAATGGCATTATCGGTTTGCTCTTTGCGACGCTTTTGACCGGCAGCGCGCAGATGACGTGGTGAACGACGGCTGCGGCTGCGCGGCTCTGCAGCTTCTGCGGCATCATCGGCTAACACTTCGGTTTCAGGCACTGCTGCTGTGGCAACAGTCGCTTGAGCAGAGGTATCAACAACAGTATCAACAACAGCCTCAGGTGCCTTGGTCAGAGCTTCTGGCGCTGCGTCAACTACCGCGGTCACTGTTGTGCTTACCGCAGGCTCAGCAGCGGTCACCGGTGCTTCGGTTGCAGCAGTGTTAGCGACAGCTTCTGCTTTCGCTACCCGCACTGAACGCTGTAACTGGCGGCGGGCCCGACGCTCAGCAGCAGCGGCACGGCTATTTGGCTCGTCTGCTTCCTCTCGTTCTACCTTATCGACCTTAGCTTCAGCCGGCGCTTTACGGGCTTCTTGCGGCCGTGGCTGGCGCTCCTGTTGTTTCGGACGTTCCTGCCGCTCTGGGCGACTGCTCTGGTTCGCTTTGTCTTCGCTTACCTTATCCTGTGCTTTATCGGCAACTTTCTCGACCTGATCCCGGCGTTTATTCCGGTTATTACGTCTTCTGTTATCGCCGCGTTCACCACGCTCACCACGTTGCTCCGGACGGGCGGCTGATTTCTCTTTCGGTTTATCCGCCGGTTTTTCCACTGCCGGTGCGGCAAATAAACCCGATAACCAACTTCCTAAACGGCTGAATAAACCTGGTGTACTGGCCACAGGGGCAGCAACTTCGGCAACGACAGTTTTCGGTTGCGGTGCCGGCGCAGCAGTTTGCGCCATACTCAGTGCTGATACTGCAGGCTTTTCTTTTACCGCATCCGAAGCAGGCTGATACAGCTTGGTGGTGTGCTCTGGAACCTTGGTCAGGTTATAGCTGACATCTTCGATCTCTTCATCGATACGGATGCGGATCACTTCGTAGTTTGGTGTTTCCAGATGCTCATTCGGGATCACATATACCTGAACGCCATTGCGCTGCTCGATGCGACGCACGCCTTCGCGTTTTTCGTTCATCAGATAAGTAGCAACTGATACCGGCACCTGTGCCTGCACCTGGCTGGTGTTATCTTTAATCGCTTCTTCTTCGATTAAACGTAAAATTGACAGGGCAGAGGACTCAACGCTGCGGATAGTGCCGCGGCCATGACAACGCGGACAGACATGACCGGCTGACTCACCCAGTGACGGACGTAACCGCTGCCGTGACATTTCCAGCAGACCAAAACGCGAAATCCGGCCAATTTGTACCCGGGCACGGTCTTGCTTAACAGCGTCTTTTAAACGGTTTTCCACTTCACGCTGATGCCGTACCGGCGTCATATCGATAAAGTCGATCACGATCAGACCGCCCAGGTCACGTAACCGCAATTGGCGGGCGATTTCATCGGCCGCTTCCAGGTTGGTATTAAAGGCGGTTTCCTCGATATCGCCGCCTTTAGTGGCTTTCGAGGAGTTAATATCAATCGCAGTTAAGGCTTCGGTGCTGTCGATAACGATAGAACCACCAGAGGGTAACCGTACTTCACGGCGGAAGGCGGTTTCGATCTGGTTTTCAATCTGATAGTGCATAAACAGCGGCACTTCACCCTGATACATCTTCACGCGGTGCGCGAAGTCAGGGCGGAATTGCTGGATATAAACCTTGGCTTCTTCGAAAATCTTCTGGCTGTCGATCAGGATCTCACCGACATCGCGGCGCAGATAATCACGAATAGCACGGAAAACCACATTGCTTTCCTGGTGGATCAGGAAAGGCGCGGCACGCTTCTGCGCTTCTTCGGTAATAGCCGACCAGTGTTTCAGCAGGGCTTTTAAGTCGTAATCCAGCTCTTCATAGGATTTGCCGACGCCAGCAGTACGCACAATCAGACCCATGCCATCCGGCATTTCCAACTGGCCTAAGGAATCTTTTAATTCCTGACGCTCATCGCCTTCAATACGGCGTGAAATGCCACCGGCGCGCGGGTTATTCGGCATCAGTACCAGGTAAGAACCGGCCAGACTGATAAAGGTGGTGAGCGCAGCACCTTTTTGGCCACGTTCTTCTTTATCAATCTGGATAATGACTTCCTGACCTTCTTTTACCACTTCTTTGATGTTTGGACGACCATCGAAGCTGTAACCGGCAGGGAAATATTCGCGGGAGATTTCTTTTAACGGCAGGAAACCATGGCGCTCAGCACCGTAGTCAACGAAGGCGGCTTCTAAACTCGGCTCGACCCGCGTGATTTTACCTTTGTAAATATTAGCTTTCTTTTGTTCATGGCCTGGGCTTTCAATGTCCAGGTCGTACAGTTTCTGGCCATCGACCAGGGCTACGCGGATTTCTTCTTCCTGCGTGGCATTAATTAACATTCTTTTCATTGTATGGTGACTCTATTGCGAAGCCACAACACAACAACCGGGCACCTGAGTGTCAGCCGTTATCAAACACAGAAGGGTGCAGTCTCACGACTGGGTGCTTGAGGGAACCTAATTTTACGTTTTACAACCCCGCTGCCGGCAAAACAGTGCCTGGCAGCGGGGTTTTCGTTATGCTTTCTGACACACAGCGCCTGCAGGCGTTGTGTTCTGACTAATCTTTACTGTTGTTGCCCGGTGACCGGACTTTGTGGTTTGCCGTTATTGGTAACAAATTACTCAACATTACCTCAGGCAAGTGGCAGTGGATTAACGCCGGGGTTATAAAAAACATTGGTTTTCACCACGATTTCGGTATGATCACATCCCCTGACGGTGCCGCACAAATTCTCTTATGTCACTTTGAGCGCCCTAATTGCCGTATTTCGGCACAATTAGCGGGCTGATTATCCCACTAATCTGCTGCGGTTAGCAACTTAATTGTAATTTTAGCTGAGTATTTTGCAAACATGACCGATGAAATTAAATTGCCAGTACAAATGATTGAAATTGAAGATGATTTCATCGGTCAGCGCATAGACAACTTTTTAATCGCCCGGCTGCGCGGTGTACCAAAAAGTGTGATTTATCGCGTTTTGCGCAAAGGTGAGGTGCGGGTGAATAAAAAACGCATCAAACCTGAGTATAAATTAGAACAGGGCGATGTGGTGCGGGTACCGCCGTTAACCGTTGCCAGCGCACCCGATGCGGTATCGGTGAAACTGAGTCTGGTCAAAGATCTTGAGCAGCATATCTTGTATGAAGATAAAGATCTGATTGTACTGAATAAACCTTCGGGCATGGCGGTGCATGGTGGCAGTGGATTACAGTTTGGCGTAATTGAAGCCCTGCGGGCACTGCGTCCGGACGCTAAGCATTTGGAATTGGTGCACCGGTTGGATCGTGATACCTCGGGCTGCCTGCTGATCGCGAAAAAACGCTCGGTTCTGACTCATTTACACGAACAGCTACGCAATAAAACGGTAGAGAAAAAATACTGGGCGCTGGTTGCCGGCGATTGGGATAACAAAGTACGCAAGGTCACAGAGCCGCTGCGTAAAAATACCCTGCAGTCCGGTGAGCGGGTGGTCAAAGTGGATGCTGCGGAAGGCAAGCCATCGGAAACCCGGTTTCGGATTTTGCAGCGTTATCAGGAAGGCACCCTGGTTGAAGCCTTTCCGGTAACCGGTCGTACCCATCAGATCCGGGTTCACACCGCCTGTAAAGGCCATCCGATTGCCTGTGATGATAAATACGGTGATAACCAGTTTAGCCAGCAGATGCAGCAAATTGGACTTAACCGGCTGTTTCTGCATGCCTTTAGCTTAAGCTTTATCCATCCAATCAGCGAAACCACTATGCGCTTTGAAGCGCCACTGGATCCGAAATTAAGCCAGACTCTGGAACGGTTAAACCGTAAGTAGCAAGTTATAAAAAGCGTAACGACGCGGAGTAGTGATGTCAGCAGTAAAACTGGTTATTTTCGATTGGGACGGTACCGTGATGGACTCGGTCGGACGCATTGTATCCTCAATGCGTGCCGCCGCTGCCTTAACCGCATTAGAGGTACCCAGCCATGATGCGGTTAAGCAAATTATTGGCCTGAGTCTGGATCCGGCTTTTGACCAGCTGTTTCCGACCGCCAATAAAGCCCAGCGGCAGCAAATATTTGAACATTATCGCGATCAATATGTGCTGCATGACACCACGCCTACACCCTTGTTTGCAGGTGCTGAGGCAACGTTAAAGCAGCTGGCTGAGCAGAATATCCTATTGGCAGTGGCAACCGGTAAGGCGCGCAAAGGGCTGGATCGGATGTTTGCCGAAACCGGGCTGGCGCCATACTTTGCTACCAGCCGCTGTGCCGATGAAGCGCAGTCAAAGCCGCATCCGGATATGCTTAAGCAAATTATCACTGAACTCGGTGTTGATGCGGAACAGGCTATTATGGTCGGCGATACCAGCCATGACTTAAAGATGGCACAGGCGATTAATATGCCAAGGGTAGGGGTAAGCCATGGCGCTCATCCGGTATCGGTATTGGCGCAATATCAGCCGCTGGCGATTATTGACCGCTTACCTGAGTTAACCTCACTGGTTTTGCAGTAACAGGTTTAAGCCTTCATCACGTAGCATCGCCAGCAGCCTGATCAGTGGTAAGCCAATTAGGCTGTTGGGGTCATCACCTTGCAGTTTGTCAAACAGGGCGATGCCCAACCCCTCACTTTTAAAGCTGCCGGCGCAATCCAGCGGCTGTTCCCGCGCCACATAGTGGCGGATTTCGGCCTCACTCAGCTCACGAAAATACACCACAAAGGGTTCAATCGCTTGCTGAACCTTGCCGGTTGCTGCATTCACCACGGCCAGCCCGGTTAAAAACGTCACCGCCTGGCCGCTAAACCGTCTAAGCTGGGCTTCAGCATTAGCTACAGTATGTGGCTTACCAAGTATTTCCCCCTGAAATACCGCCACCTGATCCGACCCTATCACTAAACCGGCTTTGAGCGTCGCGGCTACTGCCTTGGCTTTAGCGAGCGCCAGCCGGTTAACCAGAGCTTCTGCTGTTTCGTCAGGTAAAGGGCTTTCATCGACCTCTGGTTTAACGCAGTTAAACTGTGTAGTCAGCTTTTGCAGCAAGGCGCGCCGGTAAACAGAGGTAGAGGCCAGATAGAGTGGCGGATGCTGCTGCGTAGTCATTTTTCATCCTTAGGGTGATTTCACGCTATGATTCAGGGGGCGGGCGCACTATAATGCGAAGCCGCGCTATTCGCCAGAAAGCTGCGAGAAATATGTTAAAAAACCTGCAGAACCCTTTGACACTCAGGGACTGCTTCTATATGATGCGCGCCTTATGCAAAAAGTGAAAATACCTGTTACGCTGGATCCGGTAAAGGCAGCGCAAAAGCGGTCAGACTACGAAGGCATTATTGTGCTGAGTACCTTAAGCCGACTTTCTGAGAGCTTGCTGAGTAACGACGGCGATGTAACAGTCAGAATTGAATGCGGAACTGACCAGCAGGGACTGACTGTACTACAGGGTACAGCAACTTGTCTGGTAAGTGTAAAGTGTGAGCGATGTGGCGAAGCGATGCCGCTAACACTAGACTGCAGTTTTGCATATACTCCGGTTAACGGAGATGATGATGCGGCTTTGGAGTTGATTCCTGAGCGCTACGACGTGATCGAACGTGATGAACACGGCGAAATTAATTTACGGCAGCTGATTGAAGACGAGTTGATTCTGACGCTTCCTTTGTACCCGATGCATGCGCCTGAAGATTGTTCAGTTAATCCAGACGGCATGAGTTTCGGTGACATAGGCCCGGAGCCGGAAAAGCCCAACCCGTTTGCAGTGCTGCAAGAATTGAAGAAAAAGTGATTTAGGAGAAATACAATGGCTGTTCAGCAAAACAAAAAATCTCGTGCACGTCGTGACATGCGTCGTTCACACGATGCTTTAACTGGCCCAACGCTGTCAGTTGATTCAACTTCAGGTGAGACGCACCGCCGTCACCACATTACTGCCGACGGTTTCTATAAAGGCCGTAAAGTAAAATAAGTCCGGACCCTTGTCCTGACGGTTTTTACTGGTAGTAAAGTGCAGCCGCTAAAGCCGACTCTGGCTTTAGATATGATGGGGGGCGACTTTGGCCCCCGATCTACTATACCTGCCGCCCTGGCAGCGCTAACAGAATTCCCCGAACTCGAACTTGTGTTTTGTGGTGACCAGCCACTGCTTAGCCGTATGCTGACTGAAGCCGGCGTTGCTGCGCATCCGCGCATTCGCTTTGTGCACAGTGACGATCAGGTTTCGATGGCCGATAAACCCTCATTAGCCTTACGCACTAAACGTGACTCTTCGATGCGCCACGCCCTCGATCTGGTTGAGCAGGGTAAGGTTCAGGCCTGTGTCTCTGCCGGTAATACCGGTGCTCTGATTGCAATGGCGCACTATGTACTGAAAATGCTCAATGGCGTCGAGCGGCCTGCGCTGGTCAGTGCCTTACCCAGCTGCAACGGTAAGCCAGTGTATATGCTGGATTTAGGTGCTACCGTCAATTGTGATGCCGACACCTTGTTTCAGTTTGCGGTAATGGGCGCGGTGATGGCCGAAGAAGTGATCGGCATCCGGGCGCCGCGCGTGGCACTGCTAAACATGGGCGAAGAAGAAATTAAAGGCTCGGATCAAATCAAACGCGCCTCACAGTTACTGCAGGAATGCCGGGATCTGAATTATATCGGCTATATCGAAGGTAATGATATTTTCTCCGGTAAGGCGGATGTGATTGTTTGCGATGGCTTTGTCGGTAACGTGGCGCTAAAAACCTGCGAAGGGGTAGCGAAACTGATCCTGAAGCGGGCGCAACAAGGCGTGAAACAGCGGCCTTTTGCTGCTTTATTAAGCTGGCTGTGTAAACCTGCCCTAAAAAGTCTTTATCAGGGGATGAACCCCGACCAGTATAATGGTGCAAGTCTGATAGGATTGCGCGGCATTGTAGTGAAAAGTCATGGAAATGCGACGAAAGACGCATTTTTAAGTGCCATCCGACAAGCAGTGTGCGAGGTTCAACGCCAGGTACCTGCAAAAATAAAAGATCGGCTGGAACAGGTTCTGATAGATAAAGCATAGGCCAGCATGTACTCAAGAATTATTGGTACCGGAAGTTATTTTCCGGCAACAGTCCGCACCAATGCGGACTTAGAGTCTATGGTGGAAACCACAGACGAATGGATTATCGAACGCACGGGTATAAAAGAGCGGCGCATTATCGGTAAAGACGAAAGTGTGGCGACCATGGGTGCTGCTGCTGCCCGGAAAGCACTGGAAGCAGCCAACGTAGATAAAAACAGTGTCGATATGATTATCTGCGCCACCACCAGTGCCTCGCGCGCCTTACCCAGTGCTGCCTGCGAAATTCAACGCGAACTGGATATTCCTGCTATTCCTGCCTTCGATATTGCTGCCGCCTGCGCCGGTTTTTGTTATGCCTTAAGTATTGCCGATCAATACATTAAAACCGGTCTGGCAAAACGTATCCTGGTGATTGGCTCAGATTGTCTGTCACAGTTGGTCAGCCCGGAAGATCGCTCTATGGTGATCCTGTTTGGTGATGCCGCCGGAGCCGTGTTACTGGAAGCGTCAGAACAGCCAGGTATCCTATCAACCCATATTCATGCCGACGGTAAATACTCAGAATTGCTTTACGTCGATAACCCTATTCGCGGTGACGAAGCCTCGGTACATAACTCCTGGGGTAGCATGAAGGGTAACGACGTCTTTAAAGTCGCCGTAACCAAGCTGTCTGAAGTGGTTGAGCAAACCCTGGCCGCTAATAATATGGACAAATCACAAATTGACTGGCTGGTGCCGCATCAGGCGAACTTACGAATTATTGCTGCGGTGGCGCGTAAACTGGATATGTCGATGGATCAGGTGGTGATTAACCTGGATCGCTATGGCAATACCTCGGCGGCGACCGTGCCGACAGCGCTGGATGAAGCAGTACGTGATGGTCGGATTCAGCGTGGTCAAACCTTATTGTTAGAAGCCTTTGGCGGCGGTTTCGCCTGGGCCTCTGCACTGGTTCGCTACTAAGCTTTTATTTCAATGAAAATTCTTAATTTCAATGCAGGCACCTTTTAACAGGGTATAACGATGACGAAAAAACTTGCAATTGTCTTTCCTGGTCAGGGTTCACAGAGTGTTGGTATGTTAGCCGATCTGTATCAAACTTACCCGCTGGTACAGGATACGTTTAACGAAGCTTCAGCGGCACTGGGTTATGATTTATGGGACCTGGTTGCGAATGGCCCGGAAGAGCAGCTGAATGAAACCCAGCGCACCCAGCCGGCGTTATTAACGGCTTCCGTTGCCGTCTGGCGTGTATGGCAGCAACAAGGCGGCGCTACGCCAGCCTATTTTGCCGGCCACTCGTTAGGCGAATACTCGGCACTGGTTTGTGCTGGTGTACTCTCTCTGGCCGATGCGGTAAAACTGGTAGAAAAGCGTGGCCAGTATATGCAGCAGGCAGTGCCGGCCGGGACTGGCGCCATGGCAGCAATTATTGGTCTGGACGATGCGGCCATTGCCAAAGCCTGTGCCGACGCGGCTCAGGGTGAAGTCGTGGCGCCGGTTAACTATAACTCACCGGGTCAGGTGGTGATTGCCGGTCATAAAGCTGCGGTAGAGCGGGCCGGTGAAGCCTGTAAAGCGGCCGGAGCCAAACGCGCGCTGCCGTTGCCAGTAAGCGTACCGTCACATTGTGCGTTGATGCGCCCGGCAGCAGAGCAATTAGCCTCCGATCTCGCTGCGCTAAGCTTTAAAGAGCCGGCGATTCCGGTGGTAAATAACGTTGACGTGCAAATTGCCAGCAATGGCGATGCGATTAAAGATGCATTAATTCGTCAGCTGTATAGCCCGGTGCGCTGGACTGAAACCATTGAGTATTTCGCCGCGCAGGGCGTAACCGAGGTACTGGAACTGGGCGCGGGCAAGGTCCTAAGTGGCCTGATTAAACGCATTAATAAAGAGCTTAGCACCAGCTCAATCACGGATAGCGCCGCGTTAAGCGCTGCCCTTACAGCAGAATAAGGTAACAAGATGACAGCATTTATTTCATTAGAAGGTAAGGTCGCGCTGGTAACAGGCGCCAGCCGTGGGATTGGTAAAGCCATTGCTGAGCAACTGGCTGCTCTGGGTGCCAAAGTAGTCGGTACCGCGACCAGTGAGAAGGGCGCAGCCGCTATTTCTGACTATCTGGGCGCTAACGGCAAAGGTTTAGTGTTGAATGTGACCGATGCCGATTCTGTTGAGCAGTGCCTGGCGCAAATCAAAGAAAGCTTTGGCGAGATCGATATTCTGGTAAATAATGCCGGTATTACCCGCGATAATCTGCTGATGCGGATGAAAGATGAAGAATGGTTTGATATTATGCAGACCAATTTAACTTCGGTGTATCGCCTGAGCAAGGCGGTACTGCGTAGCATGATGAAAAAGCGTTTTGGCCGCATCATTACTATTGGCTCTGTTGTGGGTTCAATGGGCAATGCCGGACAAACCAATTATGCTGCGGCGAAGGCGGGTGTGCTGGGCTTTACCAAATCACTGGCCCGTGAAGTGGCATCACGCGGCATTACCGTAAATGCTATCGCACCGGGTTTTATTGATACGGACATGACGAAAGAGTTGTCGGACGAGCAAAAAGAAGCTATTTTCTCGCAAGTCCCTGCAAATCGTTTAGGGCAGCCAGAAGAAATTGCGGCGACAGTGGCATTTCTGGCGTCCACGCAGGCAGCCTATATTACCGGTGAAACAGTTCACGTTAACGGCGGTATGTATATGGTGTAAGCAAATCAGGTTTGACCAGCAAAAAATGCCAAGGGCATTGCTTGCATCAACCCCTGCTTACGCATAAACTAGCGCCAAACCAAATTGCACGATTTGTTGCGATTTAGATGAGAAAAAGGAAGAAAAGATGAGCAACATCGAAGAACGCGTTAAAAAGATTATTGTTGAACAACTGGGCGTTAAAGAAGAAGAAGTGAAAAACGAAGCTTCTTTCGTTGACGACCTGGGTGCAGACTCACTGGACACAGTAGAGCTGGTGATGGCGCTGGAAGAAGAATTCGATACTGAAATTCCAGACGAAGAAGCAGAGAAAATCACCACGGTGCAATCAGCCATTGATTACATCAAAGCCCACGCTGAATAAGCCGAAAGCTTGAGAAACGGGTAGCGAGGCTACCCGTTTTCGTTTTAAGAATCAGAAAAACAGGTATCTACGGAGGACACGGTGGCAAAACGTCGTGTAGTGGTAACAGGTTTAGGAATGTTGACGCCGCTGGGCAATGATGTGACCAGCAGCTGGCAGGGACTGCAGCAGGCGAAAAGCGGCATTGGCCTGATCGAGCACTTTGACACCAGTGCTTATACAACTAAATTTGCCGGCTTAGTCAAAGATTTTGATGTTGAGCCTTATTTCCCGGCGAAAGACGCCAAAAAAATGGATTTGTTTATCCAATACGGCGTAGCAGCAGCCATGCAGGCCTTTCGTGACTCCGGCCTGGAAATCAATGAAGTTAACGCCCATCGCATTGGTGCCGCTATCGGTTCCGGTATTGGTGGTTTAGGTTTGATTGAAGAAAACCACACCAAGCTGCTGAATAGTGGCCCGAAGCGTTTATCACCGTTCTTTGTGCCATCAACCATTATTAATATGATTGCCGGCCAGTTGTCGATTATGCTGGGCTTAAAGGGCCCGAATATCAGTATCGTTACGGCCTGTACTACAGGTGTACACAATATTGGTCAGGCCGCGCGGATGATTGCTTATGGCGATGCCGATGTGATGGTCGCCGGTGGTGCGGAAAAAGCCTCAACCGAGCTCGGTATGGGCGGTTTTGGCGCAGCCCGTGCGTTATCAACCCGTAACGATTCGCCGCAACAAGCCAGCCGGCCCTGGGATAAAGATCGTGATGGCTTTGTGCTGGGCGACGGTGCTGGTGTTATGGTGCTGGAAGAATATGAGCATGCCAAGGCGCGTGGTGCGAAAATTTACGCCGAGCTGGTCGGTTTTGGCATGAGCGGTGATGCCTACCATATGACTTCGCCACCGGAAAACGGTGATGGCGCTGCCCGGGCGATGCAAAATGCACTGAATGATGCTCAGGTTAACCCGGAGCAAGTGCAGTATATCAATGCCCACGGTACCTCAACGCCAGCGGGTGATATCGCGGAAACCATGGCGATTAAAACCGTATTTGCCAACAACCTGGATAAACTGATGGTCAGCTCATCGAAGTCGATGATTGGTCACCTGTTAGGTGCTGCCGGTTCAGTGGAGTCCATTATTACAGTGCTGTCGCTGCAGGATCAGCTGGTGACGCCAACCATTAACCTGGATAATCCAAGCGAAGGTTGTGATCTGGACTATGTGCCGCATCAGGCGCGTCAGGCGAAACTGGAGTATGCACTGTGTAACTCCTTTGGTTTTGGTGGTACTAACGGTTCGATTTTGTTTAAGAAAATCTAAGCCGCGATGCTGTTTGCAAGAAACCGCAGTTAAATACTGCGGTTTTTTTATGCAGCTAAAGCCGCTAAACCGGGCTTTGCTTTGCAAGGCGGCAGCCTTAAGGCATACTGAGCCCAACCTTATGCAAAGCTGTGGCAAATTTTTGTAAAGAGCAGATATGGCTGATTTTATATTAATTAATTCGCCAAACAGTACCGCCGTTGCCGGCGGCTGCCGCGCTTTACAATATGGCGATGGCTTGTTTACGACAATGCGGGTAAGTCAGGGGCAGATCGCGCTCTGGTCGTTGCATCTGGCACGGCTACAACACAGTGCCCGGCGCCTTGGCTTTGTTGAACCCGACTGGCAACAGCTTAGCGCCTGGCTGCAGGTGCAAGCCCGGCAAATGACAGCTGATTGCGTATTTAAACTGCTGATTTCACGCGGTATTGGTGGTCGCGGTTATGCAGCGGATCCAAAGGCTGAAGTCAGCTGTTATTTGTATCAGGCACCGATGCCGGATTATCGCGCGCTAAAGGCCGCCGGTTTAAAGGTGGGGCTGGCCAAACTGCGTCTGGCAGCGCAACCGGCGTTGGCAGGGTTAAAGCACTGTAACCGGCTGGAGCAGGTACTGCTAAAACAAGAGCTGGCGGGCACAGCATTAGATGATTTGGTGGTGGCAGACAGCAATGATCTGGTGATAGAGGGCAGTGCCGCCAATCTGTTTTATCAGTTGCACGGGCACTGGTACACCCCGCCGCTGGATAAATGCGGCGTAGCAGGGGTAATGCGCAGCCATATTATGCAGCAGCAGCCGCAGATCACTGAACGGCCGTTAGCGCTACACGAATTGCCGCTTCTAAGCGCGATGTTTTTTAGCAATGCACTGCTGGGGATAGCCGCAGTGCGAGAATTAGATGGCCGGCCGCTGCCGATGGCGGCCGTGCATAGCTTACAACAACAGGTATTATGCTAAGACGTTTATCTTATTGGCTGCCGGTACTACTGGTCCTGGTACTGGTTGCCGGCAATAGTTACTGGCAACAGGCACAGCAGGCCTTATTGGCGGCTCCGATCCGTTTTAGCGAAGCCTTTTACGAGGTAAAGCCCGGAGCTTCGGCCCGACAGTTATGCCGGCAGTGGCAAACCCAGCAACAACTTACCGCCTGGCAGTGCCAGCAGTTGAAACTTTATCTGCGCCAACATCCAGATGAGGCGCAATTGCAACAGGGCCTGTACCGGGTAGAGGCCGAAATGTCGTTGCAACAGGCATTGGCACTGTTTCGCTCGGGTCGGGTCGCACAATTTAGTGTTACCCTGATTGAGGGCGAAACCCTGGCGCAAAGCTGGCAACGCTTTGCCGATCTACCTTATTTACAGCAGGATTTGCAGCAGATCGCCGAATTACAGCAGCTGTTACGCTGGCCAGCTGAGTGGGGCGAATTGGCGCCGATGCCAGAGCTGGCTCAGCAAATGGAAGGATTATTCTTTCCGGATACCTATTTTTATACTGCCAACAGTAAAGCCAGCGCTATCTGGTTGCGCGCCCATCAGGCACTGTTAACGCAGCTGGAGCAGATTTGGCAGCAACGGCAACCCGATTTACCACTGCAAACGCCCTATCAGCTGTTGATACTGGCGTCGATTATTGAAAAAGAGAGTGGTTTGCAAGCTGAACGCGGTCTGGTTAGTTCGGTGTTCGTCAACCGTTTAAATACCGGGATGCGGCTGCAAACCGATCCGACAGTGATCTATGGCGTAGCAGATTATAATGGTCGCATTACCCGGGCGCATTTGCGTGATCCACACCCTTACAATACCTACCGGCATCATGGTTTGCCACCGGGGCCAATTTCACTGGTGAGTATCAGTGCGCTCAAAGCGGCAGCGGCACCGGAGCAAAGCGACTATTACTACTTTGTCAGCCGCGGTGATGGTTCCCACGTGTTTTCACAAACACTAGAGCAGCATAACAGCGCAGTACGCAAATATATTCTTGGACAAAATAATGAGCAGTAACGGCAAATTTATCGTTATCGAAGGGCTGGAGGGGGCAGGTAAAAGTACTGCTATTGCCACTGTAAAACAGTATCTGGAAAGCCGCGGTCATCAGGTGGTTTGTACCCGGGAGCCCGGAGGTACGCCGCTGGCAGAACAATTACGCACTTTAGTTAAACAAGCAGATTTACAAGAACAGATTGCACCAGAAACCGAACTCTTGCTGATGTATGCGTCGCGCGTACAACTGTTGACCAATGTAATCCGGCCGGCGCTCGCGGCCGGTAACTGGGTATTGGCTGATCGCCATGATCTCTCATCGCGCGCCTATCAGGGCGGTGGCCGGCAGCTCGGTGACAGCTTGTTGGATACGCTGCGTACAGCGGTACTGGGCGACACGCGACCCGATCTGACCTTATATCTGGATATCGATCCGGCGCAGGGTTTGGCCCGAGCTGCCAGCCGCGGTGAATTAGATCGGATTGAACAGGAACAACTGAGCTTTTTCCAGCGCACCCGGGCGAAATATCTGGAAATTGCCGGCAAAGAGCCGCATATTGTGGTGATTGATGCCAGTCAGCCGCTAGCCGAGGTACAGCAGGCGCTAGTGACTGCCCTGGCTGCGGCCGGATTTTAAGATGGCGCTGGTGCAACTGCACAATTATCCCTGGCTGGCCGAGAGCTTTGATAAGCTCTCCTTGCTGTATCAGCAACAACGGCTGGCGCATGCCTTGCTGGTAAGCGGCCCGGAGGGGATGGGCAAGTTTGAGCTGGCGCAGCTACTGGGGGCCTTACTGTTATGTAAGAGCCCACAGGCCGGTCAGCACTGTGGCCAGTGTAAAAGCTGCTTGTTGCTGGCCGCAGGCAACCACCCGGATTTACTGATGCTGCAACCGGAGGGCACTAGCCTGGGCGTGGATGAAATCCGCCGTCTGACCGACTTTACCCAGGGCAGGGCGCAGCAACATGGTCATAAGGTGATAATTGTACGTCATGCTGAACGGATGACCGAAGCCGCGGCCAATGCACTACTGAAAACCCTGGAAGAGCCGCCGGCAGGCTGTTTTTTACTGTTATGTACTGCGCAGGCACAGCGCTTAAAGCCAACTATTTTAAGCCGTTGCCAGCGCTGGGCTTTAGCGCCGCTGGTGCCACAGGCGCTGGCAGATTATCTGGCAGCACAGCACAGCGGTCCCATTGCTGATTTTATCGTTAGCTTTAGCGGCGGGGCGCCGTTAAAAGCCATGGCGTTGCTGCAATCGGACCAGTACGCGACCCTGGATACGCTGTTACAGCAGTTATTAACGTTGCTGGTGCAGCGGCAACCGCTGCAGCCTATGCTAAAAACCCTGGAAGGACGCACGGATCTGACGTTGATCCTGAGTTATCTGCTACATAAATTCAGTTTAGAGCAGCGGTTAGGCGCACCGCAGCTGCAGACTATGCAACAAAGCTTAATCCGCTTCTGCCGTGACGAGCAGCAGATTTTAGGGCAAAATAAGAGTCTGGCAATCAGCGCTATACTTAGTGAGTGGCAACAGTTGTTGGCGCCGGCGCGCGCCCAGCCTGGTCGTCGCTAACCGGAGGCAAGAATGGAAGAGCTGGCATTAGGTTTTACTGATACGAAAGAGCTTTATCGCTGTTATATGCCGTTTTTCAAAAATGGCGGCTTGTTTATCCGCTCGGCCCGTCATTACAAAATGGGACAATCCCTGGCGTTAAGCGTTACCCTGCCTGATGCACTGGAGCCGGTTGTGGTAACAGGCAAGGTTGCCTGGGTATCGCCGCTGGGCGCACAAAGTTCTAATCCGGCAGGAATAGGTGTGGCCTTTATCGACGATAAACATGGTTTAAGCAGCCGGATAGAAAAGTTACTGGGTGTGCAATTACACAGTAATGAAATTACATACACGATGTAACAACTGCGATGCAGTTAATGAATTTGAGGTTATTTTGTTTGTAGATTCACATTGTCATCTCGACCGTCTGGAGTTGGACAAATTAGGGCTGACATTACAGCAGGTTTTGGATAATGCCCGGCAACGCCAGGTTGAACATTTACTTTGCGTTAGCGTGTCATTAGCTGAGTATCCGGCGATGGCCGAACTGGTGGCTCCTTTCTCCGAAGTCTCTGTCTCCTGTGGCGAACACCCGCTGCATCAAACCGATAGTGTTGATGCTGAACTGTTATTACAGCTGGCGGCGCAGCAACAAGTCGTTGCTGTTGGCGAAACCGGGTTGGATTATTTCTATAATCCGGATTCAAAGCTAAGCCAGCAGGATGCCTTTGTGAAACACATTGATGTCGCCCGTCAGTTACAAAAGCCACTGATTATCCATACCCGTGATGCCCGTGCTGATACGATTGCCCTGATGAAAGCCCATGCCGCGGCAGATGCCGGGGGCGTATTGCACTGCTTTACTGAAAATTACGAGATGGCTAAGGCGGCTTTAGATCTGGGATTTTATATTTCGTTGTCGGGCATTATGACCTTTCGTAATGCCAGTGAGCTGCGTGAGGTGGTGCGTAAATTACCGCTGGATCGTTTACTGATCGAGACGGATGCGCCTTATCTGGCGCCGGTGCCACATCGCGGTAAAACCAATCAGCCAGCCTATGTTACTGACGTCGCAGCGGCAATGGCGGAGATTAAGGCGGTGTCGTTAGTGGAGTTAGCGCAGCAGACCAGCGCCAACTTTTACTCACTGTTCCCGCTGGCAGCAGCCAAACGCAAAGCCGCTTGAGCATAGCCTAACATTTTGAAAGTAGTAGATAAAAGGAGCCCGGAACCAATCCGAATTGTTCCGGGCTTAGGGGAATGGCTCATAGGGAATGAGCCGTGCGCTATCGAGAAGAAGTTACAAAAGGTAAAATCAAGTGTAGCCAAGCCTCACTAATTTTCATGTTCCTAAAGCAGCTAAATTAGCAAGCGCTTGCATCAATCATCCGTCGGGTTATACCCAAGTTATCCCCAGCTTATCCGTGCAATTATGCACAGCTACTGAATTTGACCTGTAATAGGGTCAGAATTTGTTATCATTATGTAAGCTAAAAAGCCTGCTTTATATTCTAAAAAAATCTAAAAAATTCATCTTCAGCTACAACGATAGCTCCGGTTTATTATTCACTATCGCAGGATGGACTCCGGTACGACGAGCGTACCGGAGTCCTAAAGTGGGTTCTGGCTACTGCGCCTGACTCCGGTATGCTTGTCGTACCGGAGTCAACCCTGCGGTGTAGGGTAGAAAACCGGTGTGGTTGTTTTATGGTGCTGTTGTTCGGAGTCCTGGTGCGGTGTTGCTTTGAGCTTGGTGTTTATCTCGCTATCGCAGAATGGACTCCGGTACGGCGGGCGTACCGGAGTCCTAAAGCGGGTTCTGGCTACTGCGTCTGACTCCGGTATGCTTGTCGTACCGGAGTCAACCCTGCGATGTAGGGTAGATAACCGGTGTGGTTGTTTTATGGTGCTGTTGTTCGGAGTCCTGGAGCGTCGTTGCTTTGAGTTAGGTGTTTATCTTGCTATCGCAGGATGGACTTCGGTACGGCGGGCGTACCGGAGTCAACCCTGCGGTGTAGGGTAGAAAACCGGTGTGGTTGTTTGGCGGCGCTTTTGTTCGGAGTCCTGGAGCGGTGTTGCTTTGAGTTAGGTGTTTATCTCGCTATCGCAGGATGGACTCCGGTACGACGGGCGTACCGGAGTCCTTAAGCATTAATATGTACTTTAGTCTGATTGTCGACAATCTTGCCGATTTTTACTTGACACTGGCGTTAAATAAGCCTAAAACTTACCCATCTTTGGTTTATGTCGACAATCAGCTATGAATCCTGCTTTGCAACGCCCCGCTGTAACCGCTGCTGATCGTGTACTGCAAGAGCTGTTGCGCGCTATTGTGGCCGGTGAAATTGCACCGGGTTCCAAGATCAGCGAGCCGGAGCTGGCGAAACGCTTTGATCTTAGCCGCGCGCCGCTGCGTGAAGCCTTAGCAAGGTTAGAGCGTTGCCACTTGCTGGAGCGCACGCCGAATGCCGGGGCGCGGGTAGTGAAATTGTCGACAGAAAATTTGTTATCGCTGTATCAGCTACGTGAAGAATTAGAGGGCTTAGCCTGCCGGTTAGCGGCGACCCAAATGAGCGATGCCGAAATTCGTGAGATGCAGGATCTATTAGATCAGCATCTTAGCTCGCAGCGGGTGCGTGAGGGCGAAAGTTATTACCAGGAAGCCGGCGATCTGGATTTTCATTACCGCATTATTCTTGGCAGTAAAAACCCGTATTTAATCAATATTCTCACCGACGAGCTGTATCACCTGATGCGGATGTACCGGGTACAGCTTGGCATGAATGGCCCGCGCGTATCGCGGGCATTTGACGAACATAAGGCTATTATTAATGCCATTGCCAATCGTGATGGTGAACTAGCCGATCTACTGATGCGCCGGCATATCGCTGCCTCCAGGCGCAATATCGAACATAAACTGTCTGAACTAGAGCAACAGGGGAACTAAGATGAGCAATTTAACCGCCGGCCAGAAATTCCGTGCCGCCATTACCGCCAATTCGCCACTGCAAATCGTCGGCACCATTAATGCCTACACCGCGATGATGGCCGAGCGTACCGGACACCAGGCGCTTTATCTGTCTGGTGCTGGCGTAGCCAATGCCTCCTTTGGTTTACCTGATTTAGGCATGACCTCATTAAATGATGTCTGTGAAGATATCCGCCGCATTACCGCAGCAACCTCAGTACCGTTACTGGTAGATGCCGATACCGGTTGGGGTGGTGCTTTTAATATTGCCCGCACGGTAAAAGAAATGACCCGCGCCGGCGCAGCGGGCTTTCATATTGAAGATCAGGTCGCGCAAAAACGTTGTGGCCATCGCCCGAATAAAGAAATTGTCAGCTTAGATGAAATGGTTGACCGGGTTAAAGCCAGTGTGGATGCCCGTACTGACGAAAGCTTCTTTATTATGGCGCGTACCGATGCGTTAGCACAGCAAGGTTTAGATGCGGCTATTGAGCGCGCTATTGCCTGTCAGGACGCTGGTGCCGATGCCATTTTTGCTGAAGCCGTGCATACGCTGGAACAATACAAAGCCTTTACCTCAGCGTTAAAGGTGCCGGTACTGGCTAATATCACTGAGTTTGGTCAAACCCCACTGTATAACAAAGCTGAGCTGGCCAGCGTCGGTGTGGCGATGGTGCTGTATCCGTTAAGTGCCTTCCGTGCCATGAATAAAGCCGCATTAAATGTGTATCAGTCAATTTTGGCAAACGGCGATCAGAAAACCGTGGTAGACAGCATGCAAACCCGCGCTGAGCTGTATGACTTTTTAAATTACCACAGCTTCGAGCAAAAACTGGATCAGCTGTTTAGCAGCAAAAAATCTTAAGATAAATATTTTACATTTTTAATTATTACTTTTAGCCAAAATCATTGCCGCTGCAGCAAGGCAGCAAGTGAGTGAATCCCCGGGAGCATAGTCTACTATGTGACCGGGGTTCGCGAACGCAGCTAACACCGCTGCAGTGACAAGGATGAAGGCTAAACAGAACAGGAGCAACAAAACCATGTCAACAGGTAAAGTACTCTCAGGCGCAGGTTTGCGCGGCCAGGTAGCAGGTAAAACCGCCTTATCAACAGTAGGTAAAACCGGTTCAGGCTTAACCTATCGGGGCTATGATGTAAAAGATTTAGCCGCCAACTGTACCTTTGAAGAAGTGGCGCACTTAATTTTAAAAGGCGAATTGCCAAATAGTGCTGAACTTGCCGCTTATAAAGCCAGATTAAAGAGCCTGCGCGCACTGCCTCAGGCATTAAAAGATGTGTTAGAGCGTATTCCCGCCAATGCTCACCCGATGGATGTGATGCGTACCGGTTGCTCGATGCTGGGTAACCTGGAAATGGAACACAGCTTTGCCCAGCAGCAGGACGTGACCGACCGGATGCTGGCGATTTTCCCAGGATTGGTTAACTACTGGTATAACTATAGCCACCATGGCAAGCGCGTAAACGTGGAAACCGACGCTGATTCTATTGCCGAGCAATTCCTCTGGACCTTACACGATAAAAAGCCAGAAGCCTTGCATGTGGAAGTAATGCAAGCCTCGCTGATTTTGTACGCCGAGCATGAATTTAACGCCTCTACCTTTACTGCCCGCGTTTGCGCGTCAACCTTAAGCGATATGCACTCCTGTATCACCGGCGCTATTGGCTCACTGCGTGGCCCACTGCATGGCGGTGCCAACGAAGCGGCGATGGAACTGATTGAGAAAATGGATAACGCCGACGATGCCGAGCAAAAACTGCTGGGTATGTTAGAGCGCAAAGAAAAGATTATGGGCTTTGGCCATGCCATTTACTCCGAGTCGGATCCGCGTAATGCCGTGATTAAAGAGTGGTCAGAAAAACTGGCCAAGGCCAATGGCAATACCAAGCTGTACGATGTGTCAGTGCGCTGTGAAGCGGTAATGTGGCGTGAGAAAAAACTGTTCTGTAACGCCGATTTCTTCCATGCTTCGGCCTATAACTATATGGGTATTCCAACCAAGCTGTTTACGCCGATTTTCGTGTGCAGCCGCTTAACGGGTTGGGCCGCCCACGTGATGGAGCAGCGCGCCGATAACCGTATTATCCGGCCAAGTGCGGATTATGTGGGTGTTGAGCCACGTACTGTGAAACCTATTGCCCAGCGTTAATAGCAGCACTTAGGTGACAAAGTATAAAGATTTGATTGAGGGTGATGCCCTAATGCCGGTTGCTTCAGGATACAGCTGTAACCGGCTTGTTCACGTCAACACGCCATGAACCATCCATGGGGCTCGGTTGTGAATATCATCCATGATATTCACCGAAGGCCAGCAAAGCTGTCCAAATTCGTTCCCGACGAATTTGTCCGGCCATCCATGGCCTCCAACGGTTGACTTAGAACAAGCCGATTACTGCTTATCGGCTGGCTGTTACAGCGAACTCTCTTTTTACGAGACAAGAGTAAACACCATGAATAGCCAATACCGCAAAAATTTACCAGGTACCCAGCTCGACTACTTTGACGCCCGCGAAGCGGTAGACGCCATTGAGCCAGGTGCTTATGCCAAACTCCCATACACCTCGCGCGTGCATGCCGAAAACCTGGTGCGCCGCTGCGAGCCGGCGCTATTGCCAGATGCATTAAAACAGCTGATTTACCGCAAGCGCGATATCGATTTTCCGTGGTTCCCGGCCCGCGTGGTCTGCCACGATATTTTAGGCCAAACCGCACTGGTTGATTTAGCCGGCCTGCGTGATGCCATTGCGGAAAAGGGTGGTGATCCGGCCAAAGTGAACCCGGTGGTGCCAACGCAGCTGATTGTTGACCACTCATTAGCCGTAGAACATGCCGGTTTTGAAAAAGACGCCTTTGAGAAAAACCGCGCCATTGAAGACAGACGTAACGACGATCGCTTCCACTTTATTAACTGGACCAAAAAGGCCTTTAAAAACGTGGATGTGATCCCGCCGGGTAACGGCATTATGCACCAGATTAACTTAGAGCGGATGTCGCCGGTGATCCATGCCAAAGATGGCGTGGCGTTTCCGGATACCTTAGTGGGTACCGACAGCCATACGCCGCATGTGGATGCATTAGGTGTTATCGCCATTGGCGTGGGTGGCTTAGAAGCGGAAAGCGTAATGCTGGGCCGTGCCAGTTGGATGCGCTTGCCGGATATTATTGGCGTAGAGCTAACCGGTAAAGCGCAGCCTGGTATTATGGCCACCGATATTGTGCTGGCGTTAACCGAGTTTTTGCGTAAAGAAAAAGTGGTATCAAGCTACTTGGAATTCTTTGGCGAAGGTGCTGACAGCCTGAGTTTAGGTGACCGGGCTACAATATCCAATATGACCCCAGAATACGGCGCCACTGCAGCGATGTTTTCTATCGATCAGCAAACGCTGGATTATTTAACTCTGACTGGCCGTGAGCCGGCGCAGGTGAAACTGGTAGAAACTTACGCCAAAGCCGCTGGCCTGTGGAGCGAAAGTTTAAAAACCGCTGAATATGAGCGCGTATTACGCTTTGATTTATCCAGCGTTGGCCGCACTATGGCTGGCCCATCGAACCCGCATGCCCGTCTATCGACCAGCGATTTAGCCGCTAGGGGCATTGCCGGTAAGTATGAAATTGAAGAGGGCAAGATGCCGGATGGCGCTGTGATTATCGCGGCCATTACCAGCTGTACCAATACCTCTAACCCGCGCAATGTTATTGCCGCAGGTTTGCTGGCGCGTAATGCCAATAAGCTGGGTTTAACGCGTAAGCCCTGGGTAAAAACCTCGCTGGCGCCCGGCTCCAAAGCGGTGCAGCTGTATTTGGAAGAAGGTGGTTTGCTGCCCGAGCTGGAGCAACTGGGCTTTGGTATTGTCGCCTTTGCCTGTACTACCTGTAACGGTATGAGCGGCGCACTGGATCCGGTGATTCAGCAGGAAATTATTGATCGTGACTTGTACGCCACAGCGGTGTTATCGGGTAACCGTAACTTTGATGGCCGTATTCACCCTTATGCTAAGCAGGCGTTTTTAGCCTCGCCGGCGCTGGTTGTCGCCTATGCGATTGCCGGTACTATCCGCTTTGATATCGAAAAAGATGTACTGGGCTACCATGAGGGTAAAGCCATTACCTTAAAAGATATCTGGCCAAGCGATGCCGAAATTGATGCAGTGGTGGCACAAAGCGTAAAACCGGAGCAGTTCCGTAAAGTGTACGAGCCGATGTTTACACTAAGTGTGGATTACGGTGAGCAAATTAGCCCGCTGTATAACTGGCGGCCACAAAGTACCTATATTCGCCGCCCCCCGTATTGGGAAGGCGCACTGGCAGGCGAGCGCAGCTTAAGCGGTATGCGGCCGCTGGCGATTTTGCCGGATAATATTACCACTGACCATTTATCACCCTCGAATGCCATTTTGCTGGACAGTGCGGCCGGTGAGTATCTGGCCAAAATGGGCTTGCCGGAAGAAGACTTTAACTCTTATGCCACGCACCGCGGCGATCACTTAACGGCGCAGCGCGCCACCTTTGCTAACCCAAAACTGTTTAACGAAATGGTGCTGGAGAACGGCAAGGTAAAACAAGGTTCGCTGGCGCGTGTAGAGCCAGAAGGCAAGGTAATGCGGATGTGGGAAGCGATTGAAACCTATATGGATCGCAAACAGCCGCTGATTATTATTGCCGGTGCCGACTATGGCCAGGGCTCATCACGCGACTGGGCCGCCAAAGGCGTGCGCTTAGCCGGCGTAGAAGCCATTGCTGCCGAAGGCTTTGAGCGGATCCACCGAACCAACTTAATTGGTATGGGCGTATTACCGCTGGAGTTTAAGCCGGGCACCAACCGTAAAACCCTGCAGTTAGATGGTACTGAGACCTATGATGTGAAAGGCGCCCGCACGCCGCGTACTGATTTAACGCTGGTAATTAACCGCGCTAACGGTGAAGTGGTGGAAGTGCCGGTAACCTGCCGTTTAGATACCGCTGAAGAAGTGTCGATTTATGAGGCCGGTGGTGTGCTGCAGCGCTTTGCGCAGGACTTTTTGCAAGGAGCGGTGTAATGACTGCACCACAAATTAAAGTCCCTGCGACTTATATGAGAGGAGGCACGTCGAAAGGCGTGTTCTTTAAGCTGACCGACTTACCCGCTGCCGCCCAGCAGCCGGGTAAGGCGCGGGATAACCTGCTGCTGCGGGTAATTGGCAGCCCGGATCCTTATGGTAAACATACCGATGGCATGGGCGGCGCGACCTCGAGCACTAGTAAAACGGTGATCTTAAGTAAAAGCAGCAAGCCCGAGCATGATGTTGATTACTTGTTTGGTCAGGTCGCCATCGATAAACCCTTTATCGACTGGAGTGGCAACTGCGGTAACCTAACTGCGGCGGTAGGCGCTTTTGCGATTAGTAATGGTTTGGTCGATGCCGCGCGGATCCCGCAAAATGGCCTGTGCACGGTGCGGATTTGGCAGGCCAATATTGGCAAAACCATTATTGCCCATGTGCCGATGACAAAGGGTGAGGTGCAGGAAACCGGTGACTTTGAGCTCGACGGCGTGACTTTCCCAGCTGCTGAAGTTCAAATTGAGTTTCTGGATCCGGCTGCCGATGAAGGCGAGGGTGGTGGTGCCATGTTCCCAACCGGTAATTTAGTCGATGACTTAGAGGTGCCAGGTATTGGTACCTTTAAAGCCACGCTGATTAATGCCGGCATTCCGACCATCTTTGTTAATGCGGTAGATATTGGCTATACCGGCACCGAGCTGCAAGACGCCATTAACAGTGATCCTGCAGCGTTAGCGCGCTTTGAAACTATTCGCGCCTATGGTGCCGTAAAAATGGGCCTGATACAGGATATCAGCGAAGCGGCAGCCCGCGCCCATACGCCAAAAATAGCTTTTGTTGCGCCGCCACAAAGCTATGTGGCCTCCAGCGGTAAAACCGTTGCAGCCAGCGAAATTGATTTACTGGTAAGGGCGTTATCAATGGGTAAATTACACCATGCGATGATGGGCACCGCTGCGGTTGCCATTGGTACGGCCGCTGCAATACCCGGTACGCTGGTCAATTTAGCCGCTGGTGGTGGCGCCAGAGAAGCAGTACGCTTTGGCCATCCGTCTGGCACCTTACGCGTTGGTGCCGCGGCCGCTGAAGTGGCTGGCCAATGGACGGTAACCAAAGCCATTATGAGCCGCAGCGCGCGGGTGCTTATGGAAGGCTGGGTAAGAGTGCCGGGCGATTGTTTCTGAAAAAGACAGGGGTAAAAGCTTAAATTAACAGGGCGCTTTTGCGCCCTGTTCGTATTGGTGAGTTTAAGTTCAGCTATTAGCCATCAATTTGGCATTCTGCTGGTTACGTTGGCAATGCCGGTAAACAAACTCAGGTGCCAGATCGACCCCTGCGCGCCATTCAATCGTATCGAAAGACACAAATACCTGACTAAATGCAGACGTTTCCTGTAAGCGTTTAAAGACACCAAAGTCCAGATAAGGCTTCATATCCAAAATGCCATGTTCACCATTAGCAAATTCGATTGCTAATTGATAGTTTTCCAATGCGGTTACCCGTGTTACTGCCGGAAACATGCTTAAACCTCTTATTGCAATGGTTTAATCTTGAATGGTTCTTCGCCATTCATTACTAATAACCAATCCGCCATGAGTTCGTCCTGGTGTAGCTCCGCCCAAGCCAAGACCAATTTCGTTTGCTTAACAGGAAGATCCCCCTGCAAAATTTCGCACTCTAAAATATCAACTGTTGCCCTATACTCACCATAATATACATGAAAATGCGGTGGTGGATGTTCTTTAGGGGCGTAATACATTCGGATTATTATCCCGTAGAACATGGAGATAGTTGGCATAATCTTTTCCTTACCAAGTATAGCGGCTTCTTGGGGTATTACCTAAAGTAGTTGCGATAGTGGACTTTGCACGGCATTACCTCCTTGCTTTAACACATGGGTATAAATTTGCGTGGTTTTTACATCGGTATGGCCAAGTTGTTCCTGCACAGTGCGGATATCCATACCAGCTTGTAACAAGTGAGTGGCGAATGAATGGCGTAAGGTGTGGCAGGTGACATGCTTGTCGATCCCAGCTTTACGGGAGGCACTTTTCACTGCCTTTTGCAAACCTGACTCATCAATATGATGGCGGCGCAGCAATTTAGAGTCGGGATCAATGCTTAGTTTGTTGGATGGAAATAAATACTGCCAGCCTAGCTCTTTTGGCGCACCAGGATATTTGCGGGCTAAGGCAAAAGGTAACCAAACCCCGGCATAATCCTGAGTTTCAAGATCTTGCTGATAATAAGCCTCGACCAAGGAAATTTGGCGTTTTAATGCCGGCACCAGCTCTGGCGCTAAAGTGACCCGCCGGTGTTTACCGCCTTTACCATGCCATACCATGATAGAAAGGTAATCAAAATCAATGGCCGCAACCCGTAACCGCACCGCCTCCATTAACCGCAAACCGCTGCCATATAACAATTGCGCCAGTAACAGATAGCCAGGATCAATTTCTCTTAATAAGCGTTTAATTTCGTCTTTGGTTAGTACAACCGGCTGCTTTCTGGGCTTACTGGATTGATTAAAATTCAAGTTAAGTGATAACGGCCGCTGCAAAATCTCTTTATACAAAAAACTGAGCGCATTTAGCGCTAGTGCCTGTGTTTGCACTGCAACATGCCGATTTACTGCAAGGTAGGTTAAAAACTGCTCTACGTGTTGCTCCGCTAAGTCCTTGGGATGCTGCTTTTTATGAAATAAAATATAAAAACGGATCCAGTGTAAATAGGTTTCAACCGTGCGCTTAGCATAGCGGCGTTTATACATTTCCTCAGCCACAAAGTCTAAAAAAGGGGATTGTGTTGCCATATAGCACCTCTCCTTGACCACTGTTTAAGTATACAGCTATATGAGAAATGTCAAGTCGCTCTTGTTAGACGGATGTTTCCGTATTTGTCGTCTAGTGTTACAAAATTAATTTTATAAGGTATTGTCTGTAGTGAGTTTTATGGTTAATGTGTGGACAAGTAAATTTACAATTACGGAAAAGTCCGTATTTAAATACGGATCTTTCCATCGAATAAGCGTTAGGATTTTGATATGACGATCTATTGGACTTTAAAAAGCATTCCTGAGCTTCGCGATCTGCCCAGGCATGAGCGTATGCATCGATGGCAGAAGGCCTATCACGAATGCTTTCGGCATTTGACTACTTGGGTTGCACTTTTCGCGGTAGTCGTGTTTGGTTTTATAGGAAGCCAATTCGGTCAGATATTAGGGATGACGCTTCTAGGAGGATGTATTGGTGCCAGCATAGGTGGGTTCATATTCGGGCAAATTACTATTATTGTTGCACGTAAGAACTACCGTAGCATTTTGCTTGGTAATGGTCCTGAGAAGTCAGGAAAATCGAGTGCCTAACAAATTGCTAAATTTCGTTCCGGCCACAAAAAGCGTGGCCTCCACGGGACTGCCTACGCTGTGCTGCGGCAGCCCATTAGCAAAGCGTTAGGGGTCTTAGCCGATAATCGAGAGGATCGCATGGAAGAGAAATCAAACTATATTGAAGATGCGGTATCAATTGCCATTGCAAGTCACCTTGCTTTGTTGAGCTTCCCCTTCTTCAAGCACTCGATTGTTCCAATTTCTAGAGGGCGAGAACGTTGGTTGGGTGCGGATGCCAGGTTACTAAGTGGAAAAAGATTCTTGCCATTTTACATGCAATTCAAGAGACCGTTTGCTCATACTGTGCCGAGTCGCGCTCAGATCATTAAAGATAGGAACAAGCTGACGCCGAAGCTTACAACTGCGCCTCGGACACTTTATTTCTCATTGCAGGAGAAACAAAAGCACCATAAGGACTTTCAGCATAATGTACTTTATAGGCTTCGCCAGAAGTTGCTGGGTCGCGGGATAGGTGATGCCGCATACGTTTGCCCCCTTTTTCTTGATAGGCAAACATATTTTTTTCAGGCACACATGGCTGGCCTAAAAAGATGGATTAGGCACTGGCCGTCCAACCCTTACGACCATAAGGATATAATTATAATGTCAGCGTTGGGCCCTACTATGATAGAGGATATTCCATTGCTCGCAGAACACATATCGGTTCCGCCGCATACCACGGTTACTGACGCTAAACACAAATACAGTTTTACTGAAAAAGGTAATGAGGTTTGCTTTCACTCGCCGAAGCATCTTCCCGAAGGAAGCTTTCTACTTTCTGCGTGGTTGAGAAAAATTGCTTCTGCGGCTGAGTCAGGAGATCAGCTGCTTTATTTCAATGATAGCCTAGGCTTCCTGCGCGAGCTCGCTTCTGAAGCAATTGGAGAGATTAGTCCGGACTTTGAATTGCCTAATGATCCCAGCCTTGCGTGGTATGCTTGGGGTGATTACCTGCATAAGCATTATGCAATTGAGCAGTACGGTGTCTTCGTTGATAACCCCTAACAATTTGCTGCACCTGAAAAATAGACTCGCTTACGCTCGCTATTTTCCGGTGAGCAAGGCGTTATGTGCCAAGAGGGTTTAAATGCTTCGTTCTGAAAAAATAAAAAAGTTCGTGATTTTCTTGTCAGTTCTTTTAGGTTTTATTTCGCTCGTAGATCTGAGTTTTTATTTGTTCAAATCAGAGATCACTTGGCCTGCATTAAAAAGTGTTATTACATTAATACTTTCAGTTTTTATGTACTTATCGCTTACTAGATCAGAGCTTTTTAAACGGTGATTACTGTTAAATTTGCATCTGCACATAACAAGGCGCATCACTCGCTCCCGTTGGTCGCTGGGACGCCAACCCGCTGCGCGGCTTGTCGCCCGTGTGCTAAGCGTTAAGTTTCAAAACCATGTATGAATCAAAGATAGAAGTAGAACAAATATTGGACGAACTAGATGCACTGGTTGAGAAGTGCATTGACGGCAAGTTATCGTTCGAAAGTTTTCTATCTGAGTATGGTTACCCAATGGGATATTATGCATTAGATGGCCATGAATCTGATGAAACAGGCAAGTCTATACTTGAGAGCTTCGCAGACCGTATATCACTTCATTCGGAAATTACTGATCATGTGCTGCATAAGATATGTAAAGCAGAGCAAGCAGGAGAACCAGCCTACAAAAATAGCTCGCGCATTACTCCTTCAGAAGCATTCCCAATATTCAAAAAGGTAGTAGCTAGTCATGTGTCACAAAAAACTTAACAAACAAATATTGACCTTTCCCCCGATTATAAAACCATGACATTGATGAGATTTCCAATAAAATGGAGCCAATGGAGATCTCAAAATGAAAAAGCGTTATACCGAAGAACAAATCATCAAAGCCATCAAGCAGCATGAAGCCGGAGCAAAGGTCGATGACATTTGCCGCGACATGGGCGTGTCTGTTGGGACGTTCTACAACTGGCGTAGCAAGTATGCCGGATTGGAAGTGAACGAAGCTAAGCGGCTGAAAGAGCTTGAATCCGAGAATAATAAGCTTAAAAAGATGCTGGCTGACAAGATGTTGGAAGTTGAAGCCATGAAGGATGTGCTGTCAAAAAAGTGGTGACGCCAGCGGCACGCAAACCTGTTGTTCAGCATCTGATTGATGCATTTCGCCTGAGTGAACGGGTGGCCTGTAAGCTGGCGGGGCTAAGCCGAACGGCGTTTCGCTATAAGCCTAAAACAAGCTCAGATAGCAGCCTTAGACAGCGCTTAAAAGCGCTGGCAACGCAATATCCACGTTATGGCTATCTGATGCTGCATGGCTTGCTACGCGGCGAGGGCTGGGTGAAGAATCGTAAACGCACATATCGGCTTTACACCGAAGAAGGCTTACAGGTTCGGACGAAGAAACGCAAAAAGCTGACCCGGCCGCGGCAGCCGATTGAAGTACCAACCGCCCCTAACCAGCGTTGGTCAATGGACTTTGTGTCTGACCAACTTAGTAACGGCAGACGCTTTCGAGTGCTGAATGTGGTGGATGACTATTCGCGAAAAATGGTTGGCCAATTAGTTCAAGTGTCTATCAGTGGCAGGCAGGTAGCCAGATTCCTGAGTCTGCTGATTGAACAACGTGGTAAACCTGGCAAGGTGGTCTGTGACAATGGAACGGAATTTACCAGCAAGGCTATGTTTTTCTGGAGTAAAGAAACAGGCGTCACATTAGGTTTTATTCAGCCGGGTAAACCAACACAGAATGCCTTTGTTGAAAGTCTAAACGGTAAATTCAGGAACGAATGCCTGAACCAGCATTGGTTCAGAACACTGGATGAAGCCAGATATGAAATCGAGTTATGGCGTGAGCATTACAACAATGTACGACCGCACAGCTCACTGAATTACATGTCGCCTGTTGAATATGCAAAACAGGCAGCATAAGCTGGAAAATCTCATCACGGGATTGGTATTAATTCCGGGGAAAGGTCAAGGAATTTACGCGTTAATCAAAAAAGAGTACGCGACTGTTGTTAATTTTTTACTCATGCCAGTCGGCATGGGCTGTTTCGTAATGTATTTAGGTTTAAAGTAACATGGCCTCTAACAAACGCCATCAAAAGCGCGCCTTGTGGGCGCTCAACCCGCTGCGCGGCTCGTCGCCCCTGTGCGTAGCTTTATGCAGCAGGAGGTTGATATGAATCCTGAGATAAATCAGTACAACGAAAAGCTGGAGGCAAACTACAAAGAAGTATGTGAGCTACTGGCTAAAGAAATTGATCGCAACCTGCCCGGCGCGGAAAGTAAAATCTGGCACTCACATCCTGTTTGGTTCCTTGACGGGAATCCGACAGTTGGATACAGCAAGCAGAAGCCTGGAATACGACTGATGTTCTGGAGCGGGGCAGACTTCGACGAGCCCGGATTAAATGTTTTAGGCAAGAAGTTCAAGGACGCATCGGTATTTTTCAATGATGCTTCGGAAGTAACTACGACAGATATACGTCGGTGGCTTGGGAAAGCGCAAGAAATACAGTGGGATTACAAGAATTTAGTCAAGCGGAAAGGGCAGTTGGAGAGGTTGAAATAGTGCGCAACATATTTCCTTCCGCGATTCAGGCACATTGCTGCATAATCAGTCGCTGCAGTCGACGCGCTAACGCGCGCGCGTGAGCAATGCGTTAGGGCTTTTCAAGGAATATTCATGTTCGGCACTAAACTTAAGCATAAAATTTTTTCTAGTGGGTTATTTTTGTTTGCTGCAATAGTTTTTATAGGTATAGCGCTAAATGTTTATGAGCATAGAACTGTATCTTTCGGCAATGTTTCGAGTTTCGGTGGTGCATTGGTGCTTTTATCTTTCGCATTAATTCCTGAGTTTGTTTTCTCAAGCAAATTAAGAAAGCAAACCCGAATTGATAAAGTCTCAAAAAAGATTTTTCTTATCGGTATGTTGATAGCTGTTATAGGTTTTATTGGCAAACTCACGCTACAATAAATGCTTTAGACAACGCGACCTCGGAGTATTTTATGAAAACTGTTATATCTTCGACCTGTGTAATTGCTTTGGCAATATCAATCTCTGCTTCTGCAGCATCAACTTTCGATATGGAAATCAGTGACGGCACTCTCGAGCAAGCCGCAAGTCTTGTGAATGACTTCTGTAAATCTGAAATAGTACCGATTAAAGTAGAAAATCCATCGGTAGTAGTGTCTATCAAATTTGAATCAATTAGCTGTGAGCAAGCCGCAGAGCTAATTCGGGAGTTTGACACTGCACAAACATAACCCTAAATCGCTCCAGGCTTTTACTCTGTGCGGCTTACAGTGCTAAATTTGGGTGCTAGGTTTTAAAATGAATATCTGTAGAAGTTTTTTGTTTTTATTAGTAATTTCGCATTCTTCACATGTGAAAAGCAACACCTACCAGAGCTATGAAACGTTGGCTCAAGGTTTGAGTCCTTCAGAAGCTTGGATGATGGGGGCAAATAAACTTGTTGAGTACATGTTTGTTGGACCTGAAAGTGCTTGTCAATTTATGTCTGAAATGAGCGCTTCGATTAAGCTAGAGAGTTTGTTGCACTCTTTCAAGCAGCAAGAGGAATTTGAAAGTTTAGCTTTTGATGAAAAGCTTCAACTTAAAGAGTTCGCATATGAAGTGTGCATTGAAGGAGGACTTTTTGCTAGAAAGCCTCCTCGGAGTATGGCGGATAAAACAGTAACATCCGAAAGTGTTATCGATGAAATAATTGAGGGTAATTCTGCAATTGTAAAAGCAAAATTTGCAGATGGTTCTTTCAAAACTATGCATCTTATATTTGAGGATGGTGTGTGGAAAATTGACGGTATTATTCCCAAATAAGAAACCTGATAAAGCAATATTGCCGCCACTATCGTGGCTGTGGTGTCTTATGTTCCTGCGGCTGCCGCTATTCTGGTAAAGTGGAAACTGCTATGAGTGGTGCCTGTAAAATTATCGGGTTCAAAGCGACATCATTTCGCGAAATGGCAAAGTGGCTAATCCTGAGATCAGTGTGAACGGTAACGAAGTTATCGTCCTAGGACAATACAGCAGTAGGGGTTACAGTAGCACTGCAAACTTCCTGTTTACTGTTGAAAATGGATTGATTACGAGTTAGCGGATACGATACTAAAAACATCCAAGAGATGCCGATCATTTTTTTCGGCTGTAACGGTGCTATCAAGCCCGGGCAGTTACTTGCGTTATTCAGCTACCTGATTCGTGGGTCGAAATACGATGCTCACTAAAGATCCCGCTAAGCAAGGTATTGTAGGTTTCCAGCAATTGCTGCTCACGATAGATGAATATATTGGCGGCCAGTACCACAGCCAGCACCACAAATACTGCTTCGAATAAAGCCGGCCCGATAAAATGACGGAAACGATGTTCACTCATAGTAATTTGACATCACAATCAGCCTGGTTCCTTATTTATACAGTAGCAAAAAAAGATGTATAGGCTGTCATAGTCAGATAAGGCAGCTAATATTGAGATAAGTATTACGGAATCCAGGAAACCTACCATGCAAACTAACCCTGTCGTGCATTTTGAAATATATGTCGCTGATATGACCCGGGCAAAAGCCTTTTATGAAGCTGTCTTTGCCACGACGCTGGAGAAGATGCCAAGTCCGATCCCTGAGGTAGAAATGGATATGTGGTTTTTCCCGATGGATAAGGAAGCCGGGATGTCGCAGTATGGTTCTGGTGGTATGTTGGTGAAAATGGACGGCTTTTCCCCGGGAGCAGGCGGCACCCTGGTATATTTTTCCTGCGCGGATTGCGCCGTAGAGGCAGCTCGTGCCGCAAAATATGGCGGTAAGATCGTGCAACAGAAGCAATCTATTGGTGAGCATGGGTTTTGCGCACTGGTGCGAGACACTGAGGGCAACCTGATTGGCTTGCATTCAATGCAATAAGCCAATAGCGATGGCTGGCAATAGTCGGCTTTAGCCAATTACGTCATCCGATAACGACTGATGCTGCAGTGACAGCCTCATTAGTAATAGTCTTTGGTGGGCTTTCAGCTAAGCTTATGACTATTATTAGTTAAAGTGAACTAAGCAAGTCAGCCCGAGCGGTCGTGGGGAGAAGGGATGAGATTAGTTTGGCAAGGAGTTGTACTCTGCAGCGGTTTGTTGTTTCTTAGTGCCTCCGCGTCCGCTAGTTGCCTGGGTAGTGGCGATCCGGAGATTGAGGCGCTTGCCAAAGACATCGGCCGTCAACCTTATCAGGCTTTAGCTGCGATTGAGCAAGTATTGGGCCAGACAGATCTGACGATTGAGCGGCGCGCCTGGCTGGAAGCTGCGCGCGCTCAAGCTAAACGCATGCTTGGTCAGGAAAAAACCGAGCTACCGCTTGCTTTAGAGGCGGCGCAGGCACTGCCGGCCGATCATCCGGCATTATTGCATCTGCAGATTGCTAATCTTTACGGTGGCGGCTTACGCGCCTCAGTTGATGAAACCCTCGATAGCCTGTTACCGCAGCTTGCCTTATTGCCTGTCAATCAACCGACCTCGCTTTGTCTGAAGATTCGTCTTGCCTCCGTTATGGCCGACATCGAAGCACTTAATGGCGAAACCTTTGAATTGGCTTCAAATGCTTACCGGAATGCGGATAATGAGTCACTGGCCTGGATGCGTGCCGAAGCTGCATCAGTGCTCGGGCAGATCGCCCTGAGAACAGATGGTGACTACGGTCGGGCGCTGAGCGAAGAGGCGCTGCGCTACTTCGAGGCTCAGCAAATGCACGATATGGTTGCCAATGAGTTATATATGAGTGCGTTTTCCTGGTGGAGGCAACGGGATAGCCAATCGCTAAAAAACGCCGAACAGCTCTTTCGCCGCTCTGCCGAAGCGGCACAGCGGGCCGACAATCCTTTTGGTGTGGCCTACGCCGAAGCCGGGCTTTGTGGTGTGCTGGAGCAGCAGGGGCGGGTGGCAGAGGCTCTGCTAAGCTGTCGCGCCAGCTTACCTAAACTAAAGGGCATTTGGCATATCACCGAGTACAGCACTAATGTAAATTATGCGGCGGCGCTGTTGGCGAATAAAGAACCCGGGCAAGCCATGGTGATACTTGAATCGTTAGCTAAGGACTGGCCAGGCTGGGACATCGGTTATCATGGCTACAGGTATTACTTTATCAGAGGGCAAACTTATGCCGCTTTGGGTCATTACGAAGCTGCGGTGTCAGATCTTAATGTCGCCTTAAGCGAACTGTTGGAGTTTGGCGATAACAGCTGGGCACGCAATAACAGGCTCATACAGGCGCGGTTTCGTGTAGAACAGTTGGTACAAAGTCTGGAGCGCAAAACCCAGGAAGCGGCAGAAAAGGATCGCCGCCACCGCTTACTCTTGGTCAGTGGTGTCATAGTAACGCTGCTGCTTAGCGTTATCGTGATGCTGCTGCTGCGACACCGGCGTTTTTACCGGCGGATGGCCTTTACCGATCCGTTAACCGGCTTGGCAAACCGCCGCTATAGCGAGGCGCGGGCACAGGAGGCCTTTGCTCATGCTAAAGCCCGGCAACAGCCGCTATTTATCGCACTACTGGATTTGGATCGCTTTAAAACCTGCAACGATCGTTATGGTCATGATGCTGGTGATGAGGCGCTGAAGCGTTTTGCCAAGGTGGCGGATAAAGTGCTGCGCCCGGGGGATGTATTCGGCCGTTGGGGAGGCGAGGAGTTTTTGCTGGTATTACAGGGAGTAGACCGTGATGAGGCGAATACCATCCTGGAGCGGTTGCGCAGTGCCGCGGCTGCCGAACGATTGAAGCTGGCGCCGGATTATCCATTGCATTTTAGCGCGGGTGTTGTGGGATTACAGCACGATACCGAGCAGCTTGCTGAATTGCTGACTCTGGCAGACCAGGCGCTGTACCGGGCTAAGGAAGCAGGGCGGAATCGGAGTTATTTTGCGAAGGACTACGCAGTTTTAAATTGAAAGTGTTATCACAGTCCTGTCATACTGGCAGTCGACCATAACACTGACTGCTTTGGCCCTGCATAGCGAATTATTCTCCCGTTGCAGGGCGCGTCGTTGTGATTAGCCCAAAATAGTAAAGGTTGCCTCTTTTCAGGAGCGGATATGCAAGGTAGCGCAGTAAAAAAATGGACATTGGTGTTGGGTTTTGTGCTCGCCATGGGGAGTGGCATCGTATTCTTCCATCAAAAGCTGATTTCAGCACTGATACTGCCGCAGTATATTGAATGGGCCACTGAGACTGAACTGTTGGGCCTGCAAACTGGCCAGCCGTTGGATGACACACAGTTGGCACTTGCCCGGGAAATTGGTATCAAAAACCCGCAACAGGTGAGGCTGGTCTTTGTTGATCAAGTCCCTTTTCCGTACGATAACCTGCTGTTAAAAACAGTGGGCGAAGCCGTGGGCTTTATCGGCGAGGGTATTGTCAATAATGCTCAGGTATTTGGCTATTCCATTTATGTCCGCGAAGACTACCCGCTTACTACGCCACGTCTGGCCCATGAGCTGGTGCATGTTTTGCAAATTGAACGTTCCAGTTTGCAGCAAGTTATTACACAGCATTTTAGCGACTTGGCGACCTATGGCTATGATAACGCCCCCCTGGAAGTGGAAGCATATCAGGCAAATGAAAAGTATCGTGATGTGTTATAGGCTAGGATTCTAAGTACTTGCTGTTCAAACAAAAGCAATCCAGCGCCCGGCGAAAAGTATGGTTAGCCAGAGCAGTAGCGAACTGGCGGCGGTGAGCTTAAGACTGTTACTGACTGGCCCGCCACTGCAGGCCTGCTGCCAGGCCCGGCTCAGGTGCACTATTAGTAGGTTAAGCAGTGCCAGGGCCAGTAACAGCATTTTCAGCAAAAAAGCCTGATTACTCAGATATTGCAGGGGTTGCACGCTAAATAACAGCACGCCACTACCGATAGCCAGTAGCAAACCGATGCCCGCCAGCTGGCTAAACAGCTTTAATAACGCTGATAACGCGCTTTGGCGTAGCACTCCGAGTAGCCGCAGATCTAATAGCAGAATATTACCAAGCAGCAGGGCAATGCCCAGAATATGCAGCGCGCTCAGCGCCGGATACGCCAGTGCCGACTGGCGGATAAGGTTAATGAGCGCCAGTTCGGACAGGCTGGTCAGGCTGTTTGCCAGCAAGGCTTAGTCTTCGCGCAGCAGCTGCGGATAAAAGGTATACACCTTACCATTAATGGTGGCGCGAACTGCTTTGATAATCCGCTCATCCGTTTTTGCCGAGCGATGGCCACGCACCAGCACGGTATCACCGACTGCGGCTTCGCCTTCGACAAAACCGGCATCCCGGGTTTGCCGTGGATTACCCAGGTCGACCTGCCAGGCACCATCCGGGGTGTTGATCATTAAACGCGGATGCGGCGGGCCAATATAGATTTCGGTAATTTCCCCGCTCATCTCGGTTTGCTGCTGTTCGGTCCAGTTCCAGCCGTGGTGGGCTGCGGCGCTGGCAGCCCAGAGTGCGGCAGCGATTAAACTTAACTGGCTGACTTTAGTAAGGGTGGTACGCATCTTTACCTCGTCTCCTTTGCTTTGTTCTCACCTTAGTATACGAAGCAACAGGCACTATGGCGCACAAAAAAGCCGCTTTTGCGACCACCCGACAATCAGATGGGATTTGTTACAGTGCTTCTGCGTAGCGATACAAGGCTTTTAAAATCGCCATTTTCTGCTCATCGGCGCTGTGCTCATGCGCCAGATTTTCCAGTGCCAGGCTAAACTGTTCCAGAGTCAGGTTGGGATTATCCAGGCCGTGCATCAGCTTGTCAGTACGGTAACGTTGCCATTTTTGCAGCTCGCTGTCGGTAAGGCTGAGCGGGTAATTGCGTGCCCGGTATAAAAAATATAAGCGGTTTAGCCGCTCTTCGCTAAAGATCAGGCTATCGGCGGTTAAGCTGGCCGGATCCAGCTGGTGCAGCTGTTGCATTTTTTGTTTATCGGCGTCGCTGATAAAGCCGTTGTACAGCTGATAGTCAGGATTGGTTTCCGCGCTGTAGTCGCCGGCTTGTTGATACAGCTCGACCACTTTTTGTTGTAACTGGCGATTTTGGCGCAGCCATTCGAGGTGGCGCAGGCATTGGTTGCGGTCAATGCCAAGCTCGGTTGCGCGTTCAGCACTCAGAGTTTTCGCATTGGCCAGCACCGGGCATTTATTCAGATGGATCAGTTTTAACCCCAGTCGCTGTTCGCCTTCGGCCAGTTCACTGCTCTTACGGTAGAGTTTTTGTTGCAGTGTAGCCAAATCATCATCCAGCAGCGCTCTGGGGTCGAGCTGCAGGTTATAGCAGATAACCGCGTTCTTATTGCTTGGGTGGTAGGCCAGCGGCACTATCCAGCTGGCACAGCCCTGAGTCGCCGGGAATTTCGAAGAAATATGCACTAGGGGGGTTAAGCCTGCAACGTCAATCAGCTCGGCGACTTTTTGCTTTTTACGCAGTTCAAACAGATAGTGAAACAGTTTAGGTTGTTGCTGTTTAATCAGTTTGGCAATGGCGATGGTGGCGTACACATCAGACAGCGCATCGTGGGCGGCGCTGTGTTCTAAATTATTGGCTTTGGTTAGCAGCTCAAGCTTAAAACTGGGGCTGCCATCGTCACGTAGCGGCCAGTTTATACCCTCGGGGCGCAGCGCGTAACAGGCGCGTACCAGATCAATCAGATCCCAGCGGCTATTGCCCTGCTGCCATTCGCGGCCGTACACATCATAAAAGTTACGATACAGGCCGTAGCGGGTGACCTCATCGTCAAAGCGCAGGCTGTTATACCCCAGCACGCAGGTATTGGGGGTACTAAAGGCGTTTAGGATCCGCTGCATAAACTCGGTTTCAACTAAGCCTTTTTTATTACAGAGCTGCGGGGTTAAACCGGTGATCAGGGCTGCTGCCGGATGGGGCAGGTAGTCGTTGGCGAGCTGGCAATACCACATCTCGGGCTCGCCAATAATATTCAGTTCATGGTCGGTACGGATACCGGCAAATTGGGCCGGGCGATCTTTTTTCGGATCGGCGCCCCAGGTCTCAAAGTCATAGAAATAAAAGCTTGGCGCTTGGCTCATGGCGGTTCCTGTCCGGAATTTCAGCAGCTTACTAACATTAGATCATATAGCGGCATCATAACCGATCGCCGGCCTGCAGGTACAGTCAGGCGGGAGTCCTCAGCATGGTAAGCCGCAGCTCACTTAATCGGATAAAATGCGCTGCTACACGCTTTTCTACCTCCAAGGTGGTAAATTACGCTACAATGTTTTATGTGTTTTTCTAATTATTTAAAGAGCTTACACCATGCGTAAAAACCTGCCTGTTACCAATCAACGCCGTACATTTGGTCCAGAGGAGCGGTTAATCTCGGTTACCGATACCCGCGGTATTATTGTTGACTGTAATGAGGCTTTTGTCGCGGTAAGTGGCTACAGCAAAGAGGAGCTGCTGGGACAGCCGCATAATCTGGTACGGCATCCGGATATGCCTGCGGCGGCCTATGAAACCATGTGGCGTTACCTGAAGCAGGGTAAAAACTGGATGGGCCTGGTGAAGAACCGCTGTAAAAACGGTGATTATTACTGGGTTGATGCCTATGTGATGCCGATTTTTGAAAAAGGCCAGATCGTGGGTTATGAGTCGGTGCGTTGTGCACCGAAAGAGCAGGATGTCACCCGCGCTGAACAACTGTATCAACACATCAATCAGGACAAAGCTGCTGCAAGGCGCTGGTCGGTGGAGGCGGGGCTCGGTTTATTGACGCTGCTGGTCGCTAGCTTAGCGCTGTGGCAAGGCGGTTTAATGGCGCTGGCGTGGGTGCTCGCTGCTGCGGCACTGACCTGGGCATTGTTACAAAAATGGCAGCAGGCCAAACTCTTTAGTGAGCTGGATGCCTTATTGCCTGGTGCCTTTGGGGATCGCTTGGCGGTGCTAAGTTATACCGATGATCGTAATGCGGTAGGCAAGTTAAAAGTGAATGTGCTTAGCGAACGCTCGCATTTGCGTGCCATGCTAACCCGGATTGAAAATGCGGCCAGTAGCGTAGCTAAGGACTCACTGCGCGGCTTACAACTGACGCAAGAAGCCAACCAGGAGATTGATCGCCAGCAGGCCGAAACCATGCAGGTGGCCACGGCGATGAATCAAATGACGACGACAATCGCCGAAGTGGCGCACCATGTTACCGATACTGCAGCCCAGGCCGATAAAGCCAACAAATTAGCGGCACGGGGCAATGAAATTGCCGGTACCACCCGCTATTCGATTGAGAAATTACGCGATACGGTCAGCAGTATCGGCCAGTCGGTGACTGAGGTGTCCGATCAAACCGATAAGATTGCCAAGGCAGCACAGTTTATTGAGCAAATTGCCGATCAAACCAATTTACTGGCGTTAAATGCAGCGATAGAAGCGGCTCGCGCCGGCGAACAGGGGCGGGGCTTTGCGGTGGTGGCAGAGGAGGTGCGTAATCTGGCGCAGCGTACTCAGCAATCGACCAAAGAAATTTATGCTATCGTCGCGGAGTTGACGGCGCGGGCGAATAACGCGGTACATGTGGCGCAGTTAGGGGCCCAGGATGCCGAAAATGGTTTACAAAAAGTGCTGGAAAGTGGTGAGATGTTAAGTGGTATCAATGGCGCAGTGAATGAGATTGCCCATATGTCAACTCAGATGGCAGCTGCGGTAGAGCAGCAGGCCCATGTGGCAGACGATATCAACCGTCAGGTCGTCAGCATTTCCACGTTGGCGGGACATAGCACTCAGGCGGCGACGGAAGCGGCCCATACGCTGAGCCAGCTGAAAAAAGTGTCGGATAATCTGGCCGATTTGGTTCATCGGTTTAAACGCTAAACGCAGGCCCGGGGGCTCGATGTTAAGCTCATTACGTAGTCAGTTAACCTTATTGCTGGTCGGTTTATTGCTGTTGCTGGCTGTATTTACCGGTTATGCCACCCTAAATACCATGCGTAATGACAGTGAGCAGCAAGCACGGCAGCTGCTCAAGGTTGCCAGTAACGCCGCCGGCCAAACGCTGCAAGTGCGCAGTGATCAGTTAACTGACAGTGTCCGCCTGTTAGCGGCCGACTTTGGTTTTCGTCAGGCCGTGGCCACCGCCGAAGCGGAAACCATCAGCAGTGTTTTAGAAAATCATGGCGCCCGGATTAATGCCGATCTGGCGTTTTTATTTACCCCGGATGGCCGGATGCTGGCCAGTACCGCTGCGGTGCAGGATAACGCCGTATTACCCGGTTTATTTGAACAAGCCCGTGCTCAGCAAGGTTCGCAGGCCAGCGTGCTTAGCGTGGGAGAGCGCGCCTATCAGTTGGTGCTGGTGCCGGTGCGGGCGCCGCATATTATTGCCTGGGTTGGTATGGGCTTTAGTGTCGATCAGCAACTGGCCAGCCAAATCGCCGATTTAACCGGGCTGCAGGTGAGTTTTATCAGGCTCAGCGGTGAACGTTTGGTGCTAAGTTCCACGCTTTCGGCGGCGGCCAAACAGCAGCTGACCGAGCAGCTGCAACATATCATGCTTGATGACCGCTTGTTGCCGGAGTTGTTACCCCAGCATATTAGCCAGCTATTTGCGCTTAGCGAAACGCAGCAGTTGTGGGGCGTATTGCACCTGCCAAATGCGCAGTGGCTGGCAAATTATCAGGCACTGCGTAATCAGCTGCTACAGATCTTTAGTCTGGGCCTGGCGCTGGCGCTGGTGGTTGCCTTTGTATATACCCGTAGTGTCACCCGGCCATTGGATAAACTGGTGCGCTACGCCAAGGCGATCGGGCGTGGTCAGGAGGTACCGCCGCCGGCGGTAGCCTTAGCTGAAGTGGGCTTGCTGGCAAATACCCTTACCCAGATGCGTGCGGCAATTCAGCAGCGGGAGCGGCAACTACTGGAGCAGGTGGAGCGCGACCCGTTAACCGGGTTAGCAAACCGGCTGGCAGTCGAGAAGCACCTGGCAGCCAGGCTGCAGCAACAGGCGTCAACTTTATTGCTATTAAATATCGCAAAGTTTCGTTACGTGAACGATAGTCTGGGCTATCACAGTGGTGATTTGTTATTGCAACAGCTGGCGCTGCGGCTTAACAATGAAACGACAATTAATTTTTGTGCCAGGCTGGGAGCAGATGAGTTTTTACTGGTGATCCCCTCCACGCTGGAAGAGGAGCAGATCAATAGTTTGCTGGTTAATCTGGCGCAACCCTTCGATTTGGCCGGTTCGGCGATTAATCTACAGTTGGTGGCCGGTGTCTATGCCACCACGGCGCTGGCGCAGGATGTCAATGCGATATTGCGGCGGCTGGAAATTGCCCTGGCTAACGCCAAAGCGGACAATCTGCCGCAAGCCTGGTATCGCACCGGGCAGGATGAAAGCCATCAGCGGGAGCTGACCTTGATCCGCGATCTGCCACAGGCGTTAGACAGTGGTCAGTTTTCTGTGGTATTCCAGCCGAAGGTCGATATCGTTGCCCGCCGCTGTCGGGCGGCAGAGGCGTTGATCCGCTGGCAACACCCTACACTGGGTTTTGTCTCACCCATGGAGTTTATTACCCTGGCCGAGCGAACCGGCAATATTAGCCTGATCTCGAACTGGATGTTACAGCAGGTGATCCGGCAACTCGCCAGCTGGCAACAGCTGCACCCGCAAGTGGCAGTGGCAGTAAATTTATCGGCGGCCGATCTGCTGGATGATGCTTTGCCGGCGCGTATTTTGGCCGCACTGGCTGAAGCCGCTGTGCCAGTGAGTGCCTTAACACTGGAAGTGACCGAAAGTGCGGTGATGCAGGATGCCAGCCGGGCTATCGCTAATCTGAAAGTATTAAAGCAGGCCGGGATCAAGCTGGCGATTGATGATTTTGGTACCGGGCAGTCATCACTGGCTTATCTGAAGAATTTGCCGGTACATGAAGTGAAAATCGATCGCGCCTTTATCAAAGATATCGAACACAACCAACAGGATGCGTTGATTGTGCAGGCGACAGCGCAGCTGGCGGGAGGACTGGGGCTGACCGTTACGGCAGAAGGGCTGGAGAATCATGCCGGTTTAAGCCGGGTACTGGATGCCGGCTGTCAGCAGGTGCAGGGGTATTACTTCGCCAAACCGTTATCCGCCAAAGATTTTAGCCAGTGGTTGCAGGATTTTGCGACCCAGGGCGAGCGTTTCTTTCCGCCTGCAGTGGATCCTGCCACAGCGCCAACTGCTGCTCAATAAAGCTGCCGAGTTTGACGGCGGCCTGCGGCAAGCGTTTATTACTGTGCCGTACCAGATACCAGTGACTTAGCAGCGGAAAACCGCTTACCTCCAGTACAGACAGCAGATGTTGCTGTCCCTGCAAGGTATGGGCAGATAACAAGGCCACGCCCAGACCAGCCATCACACTAAGCCGGATCGCTTCATTTGACTCCATTTGCATACTATATTTGATTTCAGTGGCCTGGCTACTGAGCCAGCTATCAAAGGTCATACGGGTGGCAGAGCCGGGTTCGCGAAGAATAAAGCGTTCCTCCTGCAGCATCCCAAAACTTAAGCCGCTTTGCCGGCTGGCCCAGTGCCCGGGCGGGGCCACCAGATACAGCGGGTTGGCGACTACGGCCTTGGCTTTAACATTTTCTCCGCCGGGTGGATGACTGAATAAATACAGGTGGTCCTGTTGCTGGGCAAAGCGGTTTAAAATATGGGCCCGGTTGCCGATCTGCAGGTTGATCACGACCCTCGGATAGTCACGGCTAAAATCAGCCAGCAGTTGTGGCAACAGATATTGGGCGGTATTGACTACCGCCAGCGAAATGGTGCCGGCATCGCCACGGCGTTGTTGATGTAGCTGCTGATTGAATTCTGATAGCCGTTCATCAATATCCAGCACCGCCTGATACAGCAGTTCACCACTGGCGGTCAGTTGTAAACGTTGCTGCTGATAATCAAACAGCGGCTCGCCAATGATCTCACTGAGTTTTTTAAGTTGTAATGATACCGTGGGTTGCGTCAGGTGCAGTAAACGGGAAGCGGCGGTAATATTGCCACTTTCGGCAACCTGGCGGAAAACCTGTAATAGCCGGAAACTAAGATGACGGGCGTCCATAGATAATTATCAATAGTGATTTGTTAAATTATTAATTAGCATAAAGGGTAGGTTGCAGGCAAGATCGCCGCCGATATTTACACAACTTAAAACGATAACTAGAACAAGGAGAACTTAATGCCAGATGTGGTTATAGCATTTTTTGCCTTGGGTTTAATTGCCGGCTTGGTGAAATCCGATCTCAAAGTGCCGGTGTCGATATATGAAATCCTGTCAATTTTACTGATGTTGGTAATTGGCCTGAAAGGCGGTATGGCATTGCATGGTGAACCCTTGTTGCCGCTGCTGCCAGAGCTGGCGCTAATTGTATTTTGTGGTGCCCTGATCCCACTGCTGCTGTATCCGCTGTTAAGACGCCTGATTAAGCTGGATAGTGCCAACGCTGCCAGTATTGCCGCGCACTATGGCTCCGTCAGCGCGGGTACCTTTGCCGTGGTGCTGGCGGTCGCGATGGCGAATAACCTGGAATTATCGGCCCAGACCACACTGTACCTGGTGCTGCTGGAGCTACCGGCTATCGTGGTAATGCTCTGGCTGTACCGCTTTATTAATGGCACCAAGGCCAATGGTCTGGCAATTTTACATGAAGCCCTGACCAGCCGCGGTGTGCTGCTGTTATTGGGCGGCATGTTGATTGGGGCTTTTTATGGTAATGAGGGCTTATCGGAAATTACCCCGGTATTGCTGGGTGGTTTTAAAACCATGCTGGCGCTGTTTTTATTGGAAATGGGCCTTTGTACGGCCCGGGTCTGTAATCCGTTGCCGTGGAAGCATTGGCGGCTGATGATTTTCGCACTGGTTACGCCGTTGGTACTGGCCAGTGTCGGACTGCTGGTTGCCGGCATCCTGGGCATGCCAGCGGGTAGTGCCCTGGTGTTTGCGACGCTAATGGCCAGTGCTTCTTATATCGCGGCACCAGCGGCGATCCGTGCCGCCATTCCACAGGCAGATATCGGCCTATCGATGCTGGCGGCGCTCGGGATCACCTTCCCATTTAATATCTTAATCGGTATTCCACTTTACCAAAGCTGGATCCTTTAGGTACCACAAAAAGTCTGGCAGACGCGCTGTTCCGGGCGCGCTGCCAGGCTGTATGGCTCACCTGCTGCGGACTGCTGATAGGGTTGTTGCCATAGCTGCTGCAATTGTTGGAATAAAGCTAAATCGCCATGCTGGCTAACCTGGTCTATCACCTGTTGGATCAGGTGATTGCGCGGGATCAGATAAGGGTTGGCGGTTGCCATAATAGCCTGCGGATCGGCTGTCTGCTGGCTAAGACGTTGCTGCCATTGCCGCTGCCAGGCACTGTACTGTTGTTTGTCCAGTTGCTGTGTTAAATAGACACTGTCGCCTTGGCGCAGCGCGAAAAAACTCTGGCTAAAATCAGCCTGGCCAGCGCTCAGTAACGCAAGAAAATCGGTGATCAGCTGATCGTCCGCCTCTTCCTGTGCCGGTGCCGTTAATCCCAACTTGGCCCGAAAGCGCTGCCGGTATGCAGTTTGATAATACTGTGGAAAGGCGTTCAACACTGACATTGCCAGCGCAATCGCCTGCTCTTGATCCGGGTCAATCAGGGACAGCAGGGCTTCGGCCAGCCGGGCCAGGTTCCACTGCGCAACGGCTGGCTGATTCTGATAGGCATAGCGCCCCTGTTGATCGATATAACTGTACACCTGCCGCGGTTGATAGGCTTCCATAAAGGCGCAGGGGCCATAGTCAATGGTTTCGCCGCTCAGGCTCATATTATCGGTATTCATGACACCATGGATAAAGCCCAGGCTCATCCAGTGCGCGACCAACTGCGCCTGGCGCTCCGCTACCTGCTGTAACAGCGCCAGATACGGATTATCCTGTTGCCACAGCTGTGGATAGTGACGGTTTATCACATAGTCTGCCAGTGCGGGCAGCACAGCCGGATCAGGCTGGCTGGCGGCATACTGCATTGTACCGATCCGGATATGACTGCTGGCAACCCGGGTTAAGATAGCGCCCGGTAGTGTTTCATCACGGAACACCAACTCACCGCTGCTAACGGCTGCTAACGCCCGGGTGGTGGGTACGCCTAAGGCATACATGGCTTCGCTAACCAGATATTCGCGTAGTACCGGGCCCAGTGGGGCGCGGCCATCGCCACTGCGTGAAAACGGGGTACGACCGGCGCCTTTTAGTTGCAGATCGTAAAGCTTACCATCCTTGGCCCGCAGCTCTGCCAGCAGCAACGCCCGGCCATCGCCTAAGCGGGGAACATAGTTAGCAAACTGGTGGCCAGCATAGGCCTGAGCCAGCGGCGATGTCCAATCGGGTAGGTTGTTACCGCTAAACAGCGCTAAGCCCTCAGCTGTGCGCTGATACTGTTCTGGCAACTTTAGTTCGTTGGCAAGTGTTTGATTAAATGCCAGCCAGGCCGGGGCGCGCACCGGCGTTGGCGCACAATCAGCGTAGCAGGCAGCAGGGAGGGTTCGGTAGCTATGTTCAACCTGAAATAATGACATAACGGCTCTAAGGCAGTGACAGAATAGTTGAGTAGTTTACTCAGATATTCCCGCTCTGGCTAGGTTGTGTGCATGCTTTAGCGTTTACGGTATTCAGCTACTGCCTGATTTGAGGCTTCGACCATTTTGCGCCCGCGTGCTGAGCTTTGCGTCAGCATAATAAACAGCAGGTCAATGACCAGCTCCTGAGCATTACGTGACAAAATAGACGACAGCCGGGCGGCATTTTCATTGGCGACGGTTTTTAAATTTAGCACTGAGAGTTTCGCTACGGTATTAGGCGCAAAACCGGTCAGGCTCAGCAGCGGAATGCCACGGCTACTGGCATACTGGCTGACGACGATCATCTCCGGTGTTTCACCGGATTCACTGATCACCACCAGTAAATCTTTATTGTTGTAGTGGGCTAAATCAGCCAGTTGGATATGGTTATCACTTTCTGCGATGGCTTGTAGCCCCAGTTTGCGTAGCTTCAGGCAAAAATCCTGTGCCACCAGAAAGGAGGCACCTTTACCGGTTAGCATAATGCGTCTGGCCTGGGTCAGCAGTTGACAGCCTTGCTCCATACTGGCCTGATCATTGGCACTAAGGGTATTGGTCAGAACTTCAATTTTACCGGCCAGCAGTTTGCGCGCCATTTCCTGAAAATTATCATTCAGCGCAATATCACCATGCAATTTAATGCTTTTCGGGCTGGCTTGCTGGTGCAGGCTGTCGTTAATTGCAAACTTAAAATCCGGGTAGCCCTTATAACCCAGCTTTTGCGTAAAGCGGACCACTGTAGCCTGACTAACGCCAACGGCCTGTGCCAGTTCCTGTGATGATAATTGACGAATTTGTGCTGAGTTCGCCAGTACATAGTCCGCTATCGCCAGTTCAGCGCTGCGTAAGCGGCTTTTTAGAAGCACAATTTTTTGTAATACGGCCATACCTGGCTCCAAACTGCTGTTATGGTTTGAGTATACGCGTATTGCGGGCAGAAAGACCAGCCGCACGCCCACGCCAAAATGCTGTGCCGGCTAACGTTGCCAAAGGCGGTACTTCTGCATAAAATCGCCGGCCTGGATCTTCAACGCGAAGCGGAGTGCATGGTGAATAAAAATCTACTGACAAATGGGGCGGCTTTGGTGCTGGTACTGGGCGGCGTGCTGCTTGCTCAGCCACTGCTGCTGAGTATCGGTATGTTTGCTTTGGCCGGCGCCATTACCAATACCCTGGCTATCCATATGTTGTTTGAGCGGGTGCCTCTGCTGTATGGCTCAGGTGTGATCCCGGCGCGCTTTGTGGAATTCCGGCAGGGGATCTATCAGTTGGTGATGACCGAGTTTTTTAGCAGTGAAAATATCGACCGCTTTTTAGCGGAGAAAAAACAACAACACAGCCGGGCCTTTGATTTTGAACCGGTAATCAAGCAAACCGATCTCAGTCCGGCCTTTAATGCGCTGGTCAGTGCCGTGGAGCAATCTTCTTTTGGCAGTATGCTGTCGATGTTCGGCGGCAGTGCGATGCTAAAACCCTTACAACAGCCCTTTACTGAAAAATTACAGAGCGCACTGATTGAGATTAGTCAGAGTGAGCAGTTTAACCAGTTGCTGTTGACGCAATTGGACAGTCCGGAGCAATTAGCCGAGCTCAGACAACAGATCGAACAAATTGTTGAACAGCGGCTGGCTGAGCTGACCCCCGAGCTGGTAAAACAGATTATTCAACGGATGATCCGCGAGCATCTGGGCTGGCTGGTGGTTTGGGGCGGGGTTTTTGGTGGTGTGCTTGGTCTGCTGGCAGGACTGATTAGCCGCTAATCCCTTGCTGAACCGCTGAAATGTCAGTACCGTAGTGTAACTGCCAGTTGGCGTTCTTAAAGCGAGGTACAACCATGACGGTAACAACCAAGACCTGTAGTATTGCAGCAGCGCTATTGTTAAGTCCCCTTTATTTGCAGGCAATGCCAGAACTAAAAGGCAATGAACAGCTGTGGTTATTAACGGCTGAACAGCAGTTGGTTAAAGTTGCGGCCAAGGCGCCACAGCAAATTATCGAGCAGCGTGCCCTGCAGGGACTTTCTGCAGCGGAGCAGTTAATTGGTATTGATTACCGGGTGGCATACGGCGTGTTGTTTGGTTTATCGAATCAGGGCCAGCTCTATCAGATCAATACGACAGACGGTAGCCTGACTAAAGTTGGTACTGCATTACCCGCAGGTACTCTGACTGACGCTGCTTATGGTTTTGATTTTAACCCGGCGGCAGATCGGATCCGGGTCGTTAATGTGCAGGGACAAAATTTACGCCTGCATCCGGAAACCGGCGCGCTGGCCTTTACTGATCCCAAGCTGCATTATGCCGCGGACGACATCAATGCCAATAAGCAACCAGCGATAGTTGCTGCCGCTTATACCTATAATCAGCAAAATGAGAAACTCACCACCAATTATGCTATCGATCTGGCACAAGGCGCGCTGGTGACTCAGGGCAGTATTGAAGGCCAGGAGCCGGCAGTTTCACCCAATACCGGTACCCTGTTCACAGTAGGTAGCCTGGGCCTGGCAGCACTTAGCGACGTCGCCTTTGATATTTCCGATCTGCGTAATATTGGCCTGTTGGCAGTCAGCAAACAAGGCGCAGCGGTAAGTAGCTTGTATCAGGTGGATCTGGCCAGTGGTAAAACACTGTTACTTGGCGAGTTACCGACCACGATAACGGGTATCGCCATTGAACCTTAAACTACTGACCATACTACTGACGCTGGCGCTGCTATTTAGCAGCGTTAGCTTGGCTGCCGGGTTGCAGGTACAGGTAATTGACGAGCAGGGCAAACCGGTTGCCGGGGCAGTGGTGTTTTTAGAATCCGCTGCTGCCAGTGCAGCGGTAAAGCCTGTCGACGATGCCCGTATTGTGCAAAAGGATAAAACCTTTATCCCGGATGTGCTGGTGATCCCGCGCGGTACCGCCGTGTATTTTCCCAACGAAGATACGGTGCGACATCATGTGTATTCGTTTTCTGCCATCAAGCCGTTTGAAATTAAGCTTTATGTTGGCACCCCTGCCGCGCCGGTGCTATTCGATCAGAGTGGCGTCGCGGTGCTTGGCTGCAATATTCACGATGAAATGATTGCCTGGGTAGTGGCACTGGATACGCCTTATTACAGTCGCAGTGACCAGCAGGGAATATCTCGGCTGGAGCAGGTACCGGCCGGATCTTATACCTTGCGGGTTTGGCATAAAGACTTATTAAACGAGCAGGATGTGCCAAGGCTGGCGATAGAAATCGGCCAGCAGCCACAGCAAACGACAGTGCAATTGCCGAAACTGGCACCGGTATTTTAAACCTATTTTATGCCGCCGGTAATACGGCGGTCTTTTCCGCGTCTATACTAGAGCTGGCGTTTTGATGTCGCTTCGGTTGGTAGTTATTATCAGCAATATGCATCAAGGAGAGCCAGTATGTTCATAAGGTCTATCGTGGCGCAGTTTTTCAGCGTCAGTCTTTTTTTTAGTGGGTCGCTGCAGGCTGTACCGAGCGAGCAGTTAGATATTGCCGGTATTAAGCTTGGGATGACCGCATCGGAAGTTAAAACTGCGATCAACGTCTTTGACCCGGCGCTGCGGATTGAAGAAGTTGGCGCAGTATTTAATATCCATGATGGTGCCAGCTCGCTGCAAAGTCCCGAGTTTTTAGATCGGATAGAAGCCTTGCAGGGGAATCAGGGGGCAGTGTTAAAGGTATTCTTCTCCGGTCCGGTGGGCGAGGTACGGGTAATTGGCGTGGCCCGCAAGGGATTGATCCTGAGCAACCAGCCGGCGTCAGCGCAATTTATGCAGTCGCTTACCGCACGTTATGGTCAACCAACGGCATTTAATCGTAATCAAAAAGATCAGCCGGTATGGGAAGCGAGCGGCAAAATGTCCTGTCTGAAAGCCCGGGATTATAAGAATGAGCCGCAGGTGAATATTGCGCCGGGTTTTGGTGAAAGTGTGTTAGTCAATGTCAGTGCGGAGCAGTTCTTTAGTAGCCGGGCCGGCAATAATACTGGTAAGGGATTATTCCCGAAAGAATTTACTGACTGTGGTAGTTACCTGAGTTACTTTTTCCCGGGCGATCCGATCAGTAGCTTTAGTGGCGAACTAATGGATCTGGGTGCGATAGTGCACACAGAACGCAGCCGACAACAATGGGTTGAACAGTTAACGGCAGAAGCGATACAGAAACGGCTATCAAAAGGTCAGGTACCGAAGTTTTAGGCGAGATGAAGATTACGAAACAGGCCGGTCTGGTGACCGGCCTGTTTGGGTAAAGACCACTTATTTCAGATCAAAACGATCGGCATTCATCACTTTTACCCAGGCGTTAACAAAGTCTTGTACAAACTTCTGTTTGTTATCATCCTGGGCATAGACTTCAGCATAAGCGCGCAGAATCGAATTGGAGCCAAACACCAGATCAACCCTGGTCGCGGTCCATTTCACTTTGCCGCTGCTGCGCTCGACAATGTTATAGCTGTTGCGACCGGTCGGTTGCCAGCTGTAGTTCATGTCGGTCAGATTGACGAAGAAATCGTTGCTCAGCACCCCCGGCTTATCGGTAAAGACACCATGCTTGCTGCCACCAAAGTTGGTATCCAATACCCGCATGCCACCGATTAAAGCGGTCATTTCCGGGGCGGTTAAACCCAGTAACTGGGTTTTATCCAGCATCATTTCCTCAGGCTGTACCACATAATCTTTTTTCAGATAATTGCGGTAGGCATCATGTAGCGGCTCCAGCACTTCGAATGACTCAACGTCAGTTTGCGCCTGAGTCGCATCGCCACGGCCCGGTGCAAAAGGTACTGTGATATTCACACCGGCCGCTTTAGCTGCCTGTTCAATCGCCGCCGAGCCACCCAGTACAATCAGATCGGCCAGGCTGACTTTTTTACTCAGGCCAGCTTGAATGCCCTCCAGCGCCTTCAGTACCTTTTGTAACCTTACCGGCTCATTGGCTTCCCAATCTTTTTGTGGCGCCAGCCGGATGCGGGCACCGTTCGCGCCGCCGCGATAATCTGAACCGCGGAAGGTGCGGGCGCTATCCCAGGCGGTGGCGACCAGTTCACTTACCGTTAAACCGCTGGCCAGAATTTTTGCTTTCAGCTCACTGATTTCGGCCTCAGTCAGGTTGTAGCTCACGCTCGGTACCGGATCTTGCCAAATCAGTTCTTCTGTTGGCACATCTGGTCCGAGATAACGGCTTCTTGGTCCCAGATCGCGGTGGGTTAATTTAAACCAGGCCCGGGCAAATACATCTTCAAAGTAGGCCTGATCTTGGTAGAAGCGCTCCGAGATTTTACGGTATTCAGGATCCATTTTCAGCGCCATATCGGCGTCGGTCATAATGGGGTTATAGCGAATGGAGCTATCTTCAACATCAACCGGCTTGTCCTGCTCTTTAATATTTACCGGCTCCCACTGCCAGGCACCGGCCGGGCTCTTTTTCAGCTCCCAGTCGTGTTCCAGCAACATTTTAAAGTAGCCGTTATCCCACTTAGTCGGTTCGCTGGTCCAGGCACCTTCAAGGCCACTGGTCACGGTATCACGGCCAATACCGCGGGTTTTATGGTTCATCCAGCCAAAACCCTGCTCATGTAATTCAGCACCTTCTGGTGCCGGGCCCAGGTTTTCGGCACGGCCATTACCGTGCGCCTTACCGACAGTATGACCACCAGCGGTCAGCGCCACCGTTTCTTCATCGTTCATCGCCATGCGGGCAAAGGTAACGCGCATATCGTGGGCGGTTTTTAGCGGATCCGGATTGCCATCCACACCCTCCGGGTTGACATAGATCAGACCCATCATTACCGCAGCCAGCGGATTTTCTAAATCGCGTTCACCAGAGTAACGGCTGCCTTCGCTACCGGATTTGGCCAACCATTCTTTTTCGCTACCCCAGTAGGTGTCTTTTTCCGGATGCCAGATATCTTCACGGCCACCGGCAAAGCCGAAGGTTTTAAAGCCCATCGACTCATAGGCCATATTACCGGCCAGGATCATCAGATCGGCCCAGGAAATTTTGTTACCGTATTTTTTCTTGATTGGCCACAGCAGACGGCGGGCCTTGTCGAGATTGCCGTTATCCGGCCAGCTATTAAGTGGGGCAAAACGCAGATTGCCGGTGCCGGCACCGCCACGGCCATCAGCAATGCGGTAGCTCCCCGCACTGTGCCAGGCCATCCGGATCATCAGGCCACCATAATGGCCCCAGTCTGCCGGCCACCAGCTTTGGCTTTGCGTCATCAGCGCTTTCAGATCGTTTTTAACGGCTTGCAGATCCAGCTTGGCAAACTCGGCCGCATAGTTAAAGTCGGCACCAAGCGGGTTAGACTTGCTATCGTGCTGGTGCAGAATATCCAGGTTCAGCGTTTTCGGCCACCAGGCCATCACGTTATCGCTGCTGCTGGTATTAGCACCGTGCGCGAAAGGGCACTTACCAGTGGAGGGGGTGTTCTTGTCCATGGGTCACTCCTGTTTTGGTTATTGCAAAGGGTACGACGCGTGATACGTCAATAAGTTGCAATAACTATAGACCCCAATATGGAAAAGGAAAAATAACTTAAAGCGAATAGCCTAATAGCTTTTAGCAATTAAAAAGCAAGATTTTAACTGTTTATTTCAGCCTGGCTGACCATTAAACCACTGGATCCCATAGTGCGAGAAGATTTCGGCATCGCGGTTATACCAGCGCCTAAAAGGCTCAATATTAAAACCATGGAGTTGCGCCAGATACGCATAGCGCATGGCGGTTTGCAGCATATCAGGATAGCGCCAGATCCGGCCGTAGGCGACCACATGCAGCTGTGGGTGCTCCCCCAGAATATCCAGTGCCTGCATCACTTTATGTAAGTAACGCAGTTCCGAGGTTTGCTCCGGGGTAATTGCCTGCGGATGAAATTTGGCCATGCTTAGCTCCGATCAGAACGGGTTTAACGTCAGTATTTTTATATCGGCTGTCGCCGCACAGATTTGAGCTGCATTTTTAGCGGATGCAGAAATTTTCTGTCGACCTCTTGTTTAATGCCGGTTACAACGCCACTTCTGAGCTTTTAGCCGAGCAGAATTGCAGAATTAATGATGAGTGCTTCGCCACAACAACAGCAGCCAGGTGTTTTACACTGGGTTGCCGGGTTTTTAAATCCTTATCGCGGTCGGGTGTTAGCGGCGCTGCTGTTTTTACTGCTTAGCTCGCTGGCCTGGCTGGCTTTAGGGCAGGGTGTACGTTTACTGGTAGACGAAGGCTTTGTTGCCGGCAATAGCAGCCGTTTAAACGAACTGACGCTACTGGTACTGGCTATCACGCTGGTGGGGGCTCTGGCGGTATTTTTCCGCTTCTACTTTATGAGCTGGCTCGGTGAGCGGGTCAGCGCCGATCTGCGCAACCAGGTGTTTCAGCATTTACTTAAGCTATCACCGGCGTTTTACAGTGAAACCCGTACCGGTGAGGTGATTTCACGTTTTACTGCTGACACTACCTTGTTACAAAGTGTGGTTGGTTCCAGCCTGTCGATGGCGCTGCGCTCAGCGGTTACCGCCATCGGTGGCCTGACGATGATGGCCTTTACCAGTATTAAGCTGACATTATTGGTGTTTCTGGCGGTGCCCTTGGTATTGGCACCGATTTTTATCCTTGGCAAAAAGGTGCGCAAGCTGGCCAGGCAAAGTCAGGATCGGTTGGCTGATATTGGTGCTCACGTTGATGAAAGCCTGCATGAAATTCATACCGTGCAATCCTATGGCCATGAACTGCGCGATGAGCAGCATTTTGCGCAAAAAATCGATGCGGTACTGGCAGCGGCGCGGGGCCGGATCTTTTATCGAGCCTTACTTATTGCCTCGGTGATGCTACTTAGCATCGGCGCGGTGACAGTAGTTGGCTATATTGGTGCGCAGAATGTGTTAACTGGCAGTATCAGCGCCGGCCAACTTACCGCGTTTTTGTTCTATGCGGTGATGGTCGCCGGCGGCATGGCCACTATTAGCGAAGTGATAGGTGAAGTGCAGCGGGCCGCAGGTGCAGCAGAGCGACTGCAGGAACTGGCCAGTGAACCGGTACAAATCGCTGCGCCTGCGCAGCCGGTAACACTGCCAGCAAAGCTGAATGGCGATTTACGTTTTGACGCCGTCAGCTTTGCTTATCCGCTGTCGCCGGCACAACAGGTGCTGCACCAGCTTAGCTTTGAGGTGAAGGCGGGTGAGCGGGTGGCGTTAGTTGGCCCCAGTGGCGCGGGTAAAAGTACTCTCTTTCAGTTGTTGCAGCGTTTTTATGATGTCAGCGCCGGGTCGATTTATCTGGACCAACTGCCGATCACAGCGCTCGAGCCGGCACAACTGCGCCGTCAATTTGCGCTGGTGCCACAGGAGGCAGTGATTTTTGCCAACTCGGTGCTGGAAAACGTGCGTTATGGCCGGCCCGAGGCCAGTCTGGAGCAAGTGATTGCCGCCTGTGTTGCGGCGCGGGCTGATCAGTTTATCCGCGACTTGCCAGAAGGGTATCAGACTCAACTGGGCGAGCGGGGCGTGCGTCTGTCTGGCGGTCAGAAGCAGCGTATTGCGATAGCACGGGCCATTTTGGCGGATCGCCCAATTTTATTACTGGACGAAGCCACCAGTGCGCTGGACGCGGCCAGTGAACATGCGGTCAAACTGGCGTTGCAGGAGTTGATGCAGCAAAAAACCACGCTGATTATCGCCCATCGGCTTAGCACGGTATTAAATGCTGACCGGATCCTGGTGCTGGATCAGGGCAGGCTGCTGGCTAGTGGCAGCCATAGCGAACTGGTGGCGACCTGTCCGCTTTACCGCGAGCTGGCAGAGTTGCAGTTATTGGCCTGATCGGTTTTACTTAGGATCCGATCCTTAATAATGATAACGATAACGGAGTACCCCATGCTGCGAGCAAACCAAGTCCTGCTGCTCCTGCTATTGAGCCTGTTTAGCTTCTCACTACAGGCTGAGCAAGCTACATTACATCCAAAACTTGAACCCTTCAGACCCTATCTGGATACCTACTGGCAGGGCGATCTGACCCAAAGCGGCGCCGCCGAAAAAATGATTGACCGCTCGCACTGGCAACGGGCTTTAAACGGCAATGCGATTAAAACGGTGCATTCGATTAATGATGGTGTTTATGGCGGCGAGTCGATTATTTATTGGGATGAAGCTAAACAAAGTATTAATTACTACTATTTTACGACGGCCGGCTTTTATACCCACGGCAGTATGACGTTTGAAGATAATAACCAGCGGATCATCGCCCGCGAGGCGGTCGAAAATAATGCCAACGGCATTACGATGGTGGAATCGGTCAGTACCCTGAGCGCTGATACTTTAACGGTTAGTTCGCGTTATCTGCAAAACGGCGAATGGGTGCCGGGGCACAGTGCCACTTATCAACGAGTGGCGCCTCATCAAGTCAAGTTCAAATAATTTGTTTAAAGTTCGGGCAGTTAGCAGTGTCTGGCTTGCACTGCTGCTGGTTTAGGGTACAGTGGATATATTTACAGTCTGACAGCTGAAGCCGGATCTTCTATGCTGTCGGCCTGCTGTTCACTGTCACCCGTGAAAAGGAATCTTGATGCTGACGCCCGGTTTTATTGTTGCGCATAGCCACCGCCTCGAAGATCTGACCGCCCTAACTGTCGAATTGCTGGATCGCTATCCACTGCCACCGCTGGAGCAGGAAGTGCTGTTGGTGCAATCTAATGGTATAGCGCAGTGGTTAAAGCAGGCGCTGGCACGGCAGACCGGTATTGCGACTATGCTGGAAGTCAGTTTGCCGGCGCGTCTGGTATGGCGGCTTTATCGCAGTGTGCTGGGCCCGGATATTCCGAAACACTCCCCCTTTGATAAGCAGCGGCTCCGCTGGCGTATTCTCCGGTTATTGCCGGCACTGGTCGCTGCGGATCCAGACTTTAAAGCGCTGGCGCATTATATCGCGCCGGCAGATAAAGCCGCGGCTCACCAGCTGCAGTTCGCCACCGACGCGCAGCAAAGCAGTCTGGCCGGGCCTGAGCAGCGCAAATTATTTCAGTTAAGCGACAAGCTGGCCGATCTGTTTGACCAGTATCAGGTGTATCGCGCGGACTGGCTGGATAGTTGGGGCCGTGGTGAGCTGGTACTGGCCCAGTCGGGGCAGAATATCCCCTTGCCTGACGAACAGCGCTGGCAGGCAAAACTATGGCAGGCTTTGGTGCAGGATATTGGTGCTGAGCAAATTTGTAGCAACAGGGCGGCACTGCATCAGCGCTTTTTAAGTGCTGCGGCCAGCCTGACGGCGCAGCAGCGCCCCGACGGCGTGCCACCGCGGATTGTGGTATTCGGTATTTCCTCATTACCCCGGCAAACGCTGGAAGTGCTGCACGCCCTGAAAGGACTATGTCAGATCGTGCTCTGCGTCCATAACCCCTGTCAGTATCATTGGGCCGATATTATTGCCGGCCGCGATCTGCTGCGCCAGTATGCTAAGCCGAGATTTCGCAGCAAAAACCAAAGCTCCGGCTCGCTGCTGCTGTCAGAGCTGCATCAGTATGCGCCGCCGTTACTGGCGTCCTGGGGCAAACAGGGGCGGGATTATATCCGGCTGCTGGATGAATTTGATGAAACGGCAGCCAAAGCGGCTGCCTTTACCAATTTACGGTTTGATCTGTTTGATGAGGCAGAGCCAACGCATTTATTAGGCCGCCTGCAACACGATATTCTGCACCTCAGGCCCAATCAGGAAAGTCAGCAATATTGGCCAGCGCCGGATCCGCGAACGGATAAATCGATAGTATTTCAGCGATGTCACAGTGCTTTGCGGGAAGTGGAAGTGTTACATGACCATTTGCTGGCGGCCTTTGATGCCGATCCCAGCTTACAACCGCGCGATATTATGGTGATGGTGCCTGACATCAACAGCTATGCGCCCTATATTGCTGCCGTGTTTGGCCGGCTGGCGGCGGATGATCCGCGTTATATCCCCTATACGCTGGCCGATCAGGGCCAGCGCCAGCGCAACCCGCTATTGCAGGCGCTGGAGCTGATACTACAGGCGCCAACGCAGCGCTTTAGTCACAGTGAACTGTTTGACTTACTGCAGGTTCCGGCACTGCGGCGTCGTTTTGTTCTGAGCGAGCAGCAGGTCAGTCAACTACAACAGTGGGCCGCTGCCGCAGGGGCACGCTGGGGTCTGGATGCCACCCAGCGTCAGGGGCTGGGGTTAAGTTATAGCTGGCAGCAAAACAGCTGGCAGTTTGCGCTGAACCGCTTGCTTTATGGTTATGCTGCCGGCGCCACGGCCGCATCCTGGCAAGATATCGCCGCTTATGCTGAGGTGTCTGCACTGGAAGCGCAAGCGATAGGGGCGCTGGCAGCACTGGTGGAAACCTTACAGCACTGCTGGCAGCAGCTGCAGGTTGAGCGCAGCCCGGCCAATTGGCATCAACTGCTGAGTAACCTGTTAGATCAACTGTTTACAGCAGACAATGAGCAGGAAATGTTACTGCTGACCAGGTTACGCGATACGCTGGATGACTGGTTGCAAAGCACCCAGGAGGCACAGTTCACGGCGGTTTTACCTGTTAGTATCGTCGCGGAGCTGTGGCTTGCCAGTGTCGACGAGCCCAACCTGCAGCAGCGGTTTATGGCCGGAAGTGTGAACTTCGCCACGCTGATGCCAATGCGGGCCATTCCGTTTCAGCGTATTTGTCTGCTGGGGATGAATGAGAGTGATTACCCGCGGCAAAGCCCGAAAACCGACTTTGATCTTATGCGCCTGCATTACCGGCCCGGCGATCGCTCGCGTCGTGAAGATGACCGCTATCTGTTTTTAGAAGCCTTGTTATCGGCCAGACAACAATTCTATATCAGCTGGGTTGGCGCCAGCGCCCAGGATAACAGTGAACTGCCGCCTTCGGTACTGGTCGGCCAGCTACAGGACCAACTGAATGCACTTTGGCCAGCGCCAGCGGGCACCCCGACACTGGCCGCACGCCTGACCACCGCTCATAAGCTGCAACCTTTTGCGCCGGCATACTTTACTGCCGAGCCAGACTCACCTTACTTTAGCTACGCCAAAGAATGGCTTAGCATTCATCAGGATAGCGAAAAACCCTCAGGTGAACGCGTAACCAAGTTGCCGGGTGTTACGGTACGCGTTACCGGTGGCGAGGCTGAACCTTTGGCACCATTTCAGGCCGAAGCGCCCTTTAGCTTATTGGATTTACAGCTACTGTTAAAAGAGCCAGCGCAGTTATTGGCGCGGCGCCGCTTAGGGGTTTACCTGCAGAGTACGCCTGAGGCCTTGCCGGATGTTGAGCCCTTTGCTTTGAACGGACTGGCGGTGTGGCAGGTAAAACACCAGCTACTGACAGCATTGCTGGCAGAGCAGCCGCAAAATGATGAACAAGCTTTAGCACTGCTGCGGCAGCAGCAACAACGTCTAAAGCAAGCCGGTGACTTACCCTATGGTGCAGCAGCCGGGCCGGATCTGGCCCGCACCGAGCAAACCGTGTTGGCGTTATATCAGGCACGGTCTGCGCTGGTGCAGCAAAGTGCGCCGCTCGCGGCCAAGACTTATCAGCTGCAACTGGGTGATGTGTTGCTGGAGGCGGAGCTCAATACGCTCTATGCCTCGCCAGAGGCGATGCTGCAACTGGAGCTGACCGCCAGTAAGGTGGTCGAAGTCAAACCGCGCAGTGTCAGTTATCAGTGGCGTAATTTGGTTACAGGGTATCTGAAACATCTGGTCGCCTGCACGGTCCTGGCGCAGGCACCCAGCACGGTGATCCTGGGCGCCGATGGTTTTCTGACTCTGGCGCCGCTAAGCGCGTCGCAAGCCAGAGCAGAACTAGAGCAACTTGCAGCTTGGTTACAACAGGCGCTGTGTCAGCCATTACCGCTGGCACTAGAGCTGGCGGCTGATTGGTATAAAGCCGAGCAGAAGCAGGAAGAGTACAGTCTGTCGAAACTTGCCGGCCGTTATCACGGTAACGCGTATCAGTCAGGGGTGCGGGCCGATACGCCTTATCTGGCGCGCTATTACCCGCAGGCACAGCAATTGTTGGATGCCGGCTTTAGTGAATGGGTGGCGTGTTACCGGCCGTTCTTCCAACAGCTGCAGGCAGCAACAGCACAACCGCTTAGTGCCCTGGTGGCATCGTTAGGCGCTTTAGATCTGAATTCCGCGGTTATAACAGCGGAGGCGCAGCCATGATTCAGGCGCAGCATGAGTCATTAGCAATCACGAGCCAGGAGCAGCCATGAGCCAAGAATTAACCAGCCCGCTGCAATTGCCGCTGCACGGCAGTGTATTGATTGAAGCCAGTGCTGGTACCGGTAAAACCTATACCATAGCAGCGCTGTATTTACGTTTTATTCTGGCGCATCTGCCGAGGCTGACAGCGGCAGCTAGTCGCAGCACACCGCTATTGCCGGCGGATATTCTGGTGGTGACCTTTACCAAGGCGGCAACGGCCGAGCTAAAGGATCGGATCCGTCAGCGTTTAGTGGAGGCGGCGGCGGTGTTTCGTGACGCTTCAGCCAGCGCCGATGCGGTGTTGCAGGCACTAAAAGCCGATTTTGCCCCGCAGCATTGGCCGGAATGTGCCTATGCGCTGCAAATGGCCAGCGAAGCCATGGATGAGGCCAGTGTAAAAACCATCCATAGCTGGTGCCAGCAGGTGCTGCGCGAACATGCGTTTAATAGCGGCAGTTTGTTTCAACAGGAGTTGTTGACTGATCTTAGCGCTCTGCAATTAGAAGCGGTAAGAGACTTCTGGCGTAGCTCTTGCTATCCGCTACCTGAAGCACAGCTGCAGCAGATCCAGGCTTTATACCGTACACCGGAAGCCTTACTGGATGATCTACGGCCGCTATGGGCACAGGCCAGTGCCAGTTCTGAGCCGGTACAATTAGCTGAACTGCTGTTGGCGGCTGAGCAAGCTTATCAGCAGCGGCTAAGTAGCGCCTTTTACTACTGGCAACAGGCGTTACCGGCCTGGTTGGATTGGATTGCCGCGGCCGAAGCGGCCGGCAGCTTTAGTAAACCCAGAACCTATAATCTGAAAAAAGCCCGTCAGGATTTTGCTCCCTTGCTGGATTGGGCGGCCTTACCTGTTGCTGAGGCAGTAACGCAGTTACCTGAACTAAAAACCTCTTTTGTCGATAATTATGGCAAGCAGTTTTACCAGCATTATCAGGGGGAGCCGCTGGCAGCGGATTGGCCGGCGGCCTTGCTGGATCTGGTTGCGCTACTCTCCGAGGGGCCGGCGCTGCGGCCATTACTGTTACCACAGGCGGTAACTTGGTGTAAGGCCCGGCTGGAGCAACAACTGCAGCAGCAAGCCAAAATGGGCTTTGATGACATTATCCAGCAATGCCGGCGTGCATTGGAGGGTGATGCCGGGCCGGCACTGGCCGCTATTTTACGCCAGCAGTACCCGGTGGCGATGATTGACGAGTTTCAGGATACCGATCCGGCGCAGTACGCCATTTTCAATGCGGTATACCAGCTGGCCAGCAATGCAGCGGCACAGGCAGTCTATTTGATTGGCGATCCGAAGCAGGCGATTTATGCCTTTCGTGGCGGTGATATTTTCACCTATCTGCAAGCCCGCCGCGATACCGTAGGGCGCCACTATACGCTGACCACCAATTTCCGCTCCAGTAAGCAGATGGTGGCGGCCGTTAATGCGTTGTTCCGACCGGCCGAGCAAAGCGCCGCCAGGCAGGCATTTTTATTCGCTGACAGTAGCGGCAACCCGTTGCCCTTTACCGAAGTTAACGCCAGGGGCGTTAAAGCTGAACTGGTGATTGACGGTCAACCGGCCGCAGCTGCCTTAACCCTGTGGACCGCCAGTGCCAGCAGTTTCGATGACGGCGCGGACGATAGCAAAGCACTGAGTAAAACCCTATACCGGGAGCAGCTGGCGGGCCGGGTTGCTGACTATATTGGTGCTCTGCTGGGTAGTGCGGCCGCCGGGCGCACCGGTTTTATGCTGCGGCAGGAGTCTGCGACAGCGACGACCTTACAACCGCTGCAAAGTAAAGATATTGCGATTTTGGTCAGTACCCATCAGGAAGGGCATTTGATCCAGCAGCAGCTGCGTGAGCGCGGTATGGCCAGCGTGTATTTATCGGATCGAAATTCGGTGTTCGACAGTGAAGTGGCCGGCGATCTGTATTTGCTGTTGCAGGCCTGTGCCGAGCCGGCCAATCAGCAGGCTCTGCTAAACGCGCTCTATACGCCACTGGTGGCCTTGCCGCTGGCGCAGTTGGACGCGCTAAGACACGACGATAGGCTTTGGCAGCAGTATCAGGAATGGTTTTATCAGTTTAGCCATTGCTGGCAGCAGCGCGGCGTGTTAGCACTGATCCGCCAGTTAGTGCTGCAGTTTCAGGTGGCAGAGCGGGTGTTAGCTGACGCCGGTGGCGAGCGCTATCTGACCGATTTACTGCACCTGGCCGAGCTGTTGCAGCAGGCCAGTGTCAAACTGGATGGTGTGCATGCGGTGCTACGCTATTTCTATCAGCATCTGTACCAGCAGGAAGCCATTGCCCAGCCTGCCGATGATCAGATAGTGCGGCTGGAAAGTGATGCTGAGCTGATCCAAATTGTGACCATCCATAAATCGAAAGGGCTGGAGTATCCACTGGTATTCTTGCCCTTTATCAGCTTATGCCGTCCGGTAAGTCATGATGACCGGCTGGTAAGCTTTCATAATGAAGCCGGCGAACTGGTGCAAAGCCTGACGCCCGGCAAGCTTGAACTGGCAACCGCCGATCAGGAGCGGCTGGGCGAAGATATCCGCAAGCTCTATGTGGCGGTGACCCGGGCCAAGTATGCGACCTGGCTTAGTTTAAGTCCGGTAGGTGACTGGCAGCGCTCAGCGCTGGCCTATCTGCTGGGCTGTGATCAGGCGACAGAGCCGCTGCAGCTGCTGCAGCAAGCTGAGGCGCTGTGGCCTGCTAATGGCAAAGACATTCAGGTGATTGCCTTGCCTGCTTTTAGCACACCGCAGCATTTGCTACCGGCGCTTAGCGGCTCAGCCTTAGAGTTTGCCGCGCGGCAACGCAATACCGCACAGCCTTTTATGCCCTGGTGGATCGCCAGTTATTCGGCTTTAACCTATGGTGCTGCCAGTCAGGGCGATACCGCGCTGGAGCATAACCTGTTGGAAGAGCAGGCCAGTGCGCTGCTTGCAGAAGCCCTGTCGGATCCATCCCCGGCAACCTTGGCTGCAGACAGTACAGCGCAGTTTGCCGCTGTAGCGCAGTCCTTGCCAGTAACGCCAGACTTAGTCAGTTTGCATGAGTTTCCACGCGGAGCCGGGCCAGGAACCTTGCTGCATAACTTGTTGCAGGATGCAGCCGAGCACGGCTTTGCCGCCGTGGCAGCCGATCCTGAGCTGTGTCAAAGCCTGGTTGCCCGGCGCTGCCGCCACGGCAGCTGGGCGCAACGTACTGAGTTATTAAGTCGCTGGTTAAACAGCTATCTGCAGCTGAGTTTTCCGTTACCAGGTGGTGGGCAGGTAGCACTTAATGCCTTGCGTAGCTATCGGGCTGAGCCTGAGTTCTGGTTCGCCGTGCAGGGGGTCAGTACCCGGCAACTGGATAAGCGGGTTAGTGCCGCTGTGCTGGGCGGTGCCGCCAGGCCTGAGCTTAGCCGCAACTACTTAAATGGCATGTTAAAAGGCTTTATCGACTTGCTGTTTGAACATCAGGGTAAGTACTACGTGCTGGATTACAAATCAAACTATCTGGGGCCGGATGATGCGGCTTATCACCCGGCAGCGATGCAACAGAAAATCTTACAAAGCCGCTATGAGCTGCAATATGTGCTCTATAGCCTGGCCCTGCATAAGCTTTTAAAAGCCCGCTTAAAAGGCGCTTACAGCTATCAGCAGCATGTCGGCGGCGTGGTGTATCTGTTTTTGCGTGGCCAGCAAGCCAGCAGCCGGGGCGCCTTTATCGATCGGGTACCGGAGTCGTTGATCCTAAGTTTAGAGCAATACTTTATGCAACAAGAGCCACAGTCTGCGGTGGAGGTCGCCGATGCTGATTAGTGCAGTGCTACCTGAGGTGTTACAACGGCTGCAGGATCGTCAGGCGATGCTGGCGCTACTGGCTGCTTATCAGCGGCAGCAGCTGTTAAGTCAGCTTGACCTGGCCTTTGCCCGCTTTCTGGCGCAGAACGCACCCACAGTACAACCCCTGAGTTTGTTGCTTGCAGCCTTACTGTCACGACAGGTTGGCCGCGGCCATGTCTGTTTGCCACTGGCGGATTTACTGGCCGATGCGCCACAGCTGCTCAATTACCAGAGTGCGCAGTTAACTCCTGAGGCGTTAAGCCAGCAGGATGGCAGTCTGTTACCGGATCCGGCACTACTACTGGCGTCATATAGTCTGGAAGCGCTGGAGGCCTGCCTGACACAGTGTGATACGGTGCTTACCGTAACACCGGCCAACGCTGAGTCGATTGCCAGCGTAGCGCCGGGCCGGCCGCTGGTATTAGATCAACAGATACTCTATTTCGCCCGCTATTGGTCAGCAGAGCAACAGATCGCCGCCGACTTGCGCGCTTTAATGCAAGCGGTAACCCTGCCGGCAGAGCCGGCGCAGCTAAAACTTTATCTGGATCAGCTGTTTGGCGCTGAGTCGTTAGCAGTTAACGCTGGCGATGCCTTTGCTCAGATCAATTGGCAAAAGCTGGCCTGTGCCAATAGCCTGCGTAGCCGTTTTAGCGTGATCACCGGCGGGCCGGGCACCGGTAAAACCTATACCCTGGTGCGCTTACTGGCGCTGTTACAGCGTTTGTCGGCCACGCCACTGACCATCAAGCTGGCAGCACCCACCGGTAAAGCCGCGGCGCGGATGAAAGAGGCGATTACCCAGGCGATGCAAAGCTTACAGGCGCTGGCAGCGGACTGGCAGAGCGCGGTTGCCGCGATCCGCGCCGACAGCGCGACCCTGCATAAACTGTTGGGGGTACAAGCCGGTAGCCGGCAATTTAAGCATCAGCGCAGTAAACCGCTGGCGCTTGATGTGTTGATTGTCGATGAAGCCAGTATGATTGATATTGAGCTGATGCAGGCGCTGCTAGCGGCACTGCCGGCGGATGGCCGCCTGATTTTGTTAGGTGATAAGGATCAGCTGGCCTCAGTGGAAGCCGGCGCTATTTTAGGACAGCTTTGTCAGGATGCCGAGCAGGGTGGCTATAGTGCAGAAACTATGGCTTATCTGCAGCAATTCAGCGCCGCACCTATACCGGCGCAGTTGGCAACCAGCACGCCTCGGCAGCGGCTACAACAGGTGGTGATGTTGCGGGTTAGCCGGCGTTTTGATCAACACAGTGGTATTGGCGCCCTGGCCCGCGCAGTCAATCAGGGTGAGCAGGCGCAGGTCGATTATCTGCTGTCAGGTCAGGCGGGCTATCAGGATCTGCAGTTATTAGCCGGGGAGCCAGAGCAAGATCCGCTGCAACAGTTAGCAGCCTTATGCCGCCGCGGCTTCGCCGCCTACTGGCAGCAGCTAGCGGCCAAACCTGAAGCGGGTGCCGATGCGGCTGCTATTGAGCAGTGGGCGCGGGCGGTGCTTAACAGCTATCAGCAATTTCAGTTATTAACGGCCGTGCGTGAAGGCCCCTTTGGCGTTGCCGGTTTAAATCAGCTGGTACAACAGGCCTTGCCGCAACTGCCGGCCAGTCGCAGTTTGCAGCAGGATAGCTGGTATGAAGGGCGGCCGGTGATGATCAGCAGTAATGACTATAATCTGAATTTGCGTAATGGTGACATAGGCATTGTCCTGATATCACCGCAGGATCAGCAAAAACGTGTGGTCTTTATTGATGCTGATAACCAGTTAAGGTGGATCTTACCCAGCCGCCTGGGCGCTGTTGAAACCGTCTTTGCAATGACAGTGCATAAGTCGCAGGGCTCAGAGTTCAGTCATACCGTGCTGGTGTTGCCGGAGCGGGATAACCCGGTACTCTGCCGCGAGCTGTTGTATACCGGTATTACCCGGGCGGCAAAGCAACTGACTCTGGTGGTGCCAGACTATCAGGTGCTGAAACAGGCGGTGCAAAGACGCACCGTGCGGGCCGGGCGCTTGCCCTTAGATGAATAAAACCATTAGCAAAGGATACTACTATGGTGTTTCGGATCGGTATTTTAACAGCCTTAATGATATTACTGAGCGGCTGTGCCCAACCGCTTCAATCAAAGCAGGGTGCGGCAGCTGCGATGTCTGCTGCGCCCCCAATGTCTGCTACGCAGCGAGCGCAACAAGACGCGGCGGACCAGCACTATCAGCTGTTGCTCTCAGAGGTGCAGCAAGCACCAGAGCCAAGGCGACTGGCCAGTTTGCGGCAGGCCTATACCAAAACCTCAGCTTACCGGCCATACAGTATGGAGGAGCGGGCACTGTCCAGTCTGATGTTTGAAGCCATCGCCAAAAAAGACTGGCAGCAGTGTTTGAGTCATACTACCAAACTATTAGCGGAGCAGTTTATCAGCTTAAACGGCCATTATGGTGCTATGGTCTGTCAGTTTGAGTCGGGCAATACCGAGCAGGGCGAGTATCATCAGGAAGTGTTAGACGGTCTGATGGCCGCAATCTGGCAAAGTGGTGATGGTAAAACGCCGGAAACCGCATTTTTCTGTACCAGTACCACTGAGCTCTATACCTTTATCAATCTGCATGGTTTTAATGCTAAGGCTCAGGCGCTGGTGTGGCATCAGGAGCAACCCTTTGATTTGATGACTATCGTTAATCCACGCGATGAGCATGAGTTTAACTGGTATTTTAATATCAGTGCCCAGATGGCGCGTGGTATCGTTGAATAAAATCGCTGAGTCAAATTGCTGAGTAATGGCCCTGATGCAAGAACGTAATCTGCGCAATTTCTATATCCCGGAAGAACAGTCGATCTATCTGCTGAACGCCAATGACGCGAAAAAGCTGAAAGATTGGGTGGCGCTCTGTATCAGCAAGTTACAACAACTGGGATACCGGGATATCCATTTGCTCGGTAAAGGTGCTTACGGTTTTGCCTTTGCCGGCTTTGGCATTAACGACGAATGCTATGTGTTTAAGTTCTCGCGGATTAATCTGCCGCAGCATATTCAGGAACGGCTTGCCGATGAAGCCTATATGTTGTCGCAGGTACAACATCCGGCGGTGCCGCGTTATATCACCTATCAGGTAGTGCGCAAGCAGGGCATTCTGATGATGGATCGGGCGCCGGGTATTGATTTAGAGCAATACAGCCTGCAGCATGGCCGCCTGCCGGTGCGTTTGCTGGTGGATTTGGCGGCGCAACTGGCTGAGTTGTTGCAATATTTACGTAGTATCGAAAAAGACGGCGCGCCGGCGCCGATAGTCCATGGCGATATTAAGCCGTCCAATCTGGTGTTTGAGGAGCAAAGCGGCCACCTGAGCCTGATTGACTGGGGCTCCTCGGTGTTTGCTCAGTTGGATCACGAGGGGCATTATCTGTCGAATAATGTGATGCAGCTGATGTCAGCCGATCTGCAACACTCCAATGCCCGGATGGGCGATGTCTACTTTATTGGCCCGGAACAGCGCAGCGGGCAGTTATCCAGCCCACGCTTTGACGAGCAGGGCGTCGCCAGTACCCTCTATGCGCTGGCCTCGGGGCAGGCCTGCCGTTTCGGCCGCAAAGCTATTCCGGCACGTAGTCTGGGTTTGCCGCTGGAGTTTGCCACCATGCTTGATAGTATGCTGGCCGATGATCTGACATTACGCCAGCAGGCCGGTGATTATTTTATTAAGCAGATGCCGCGTCTAAAGCAGTTGGTATTACCGGAACTGCCGCTGTTTGATGACAGCCCCGTATTGCCGGTTTGGGTGAGCCCACAGCGGCGTGAGCTGGATACCGTGGTGTACTCGTCGCGCAAATCCTTTTTACGCGAGCATAACGAAGAGCTGGATATCGCCTACATCGATGATGTGCAGCTGGAACGCTATTACAAAAACTATCTGGAAGGGATGGGCGAAACCGAAAAAGCCTTTATCGCTGCCGTCAGCCGGCTCGGGCGCTATCCGGTTGTGGGCGGTTTAGCCATCCACTGGCAGGCCGGCGGCATCTATATCGACAGCAGTCTGAATTTATATGATCAGAGCCTGAGTCAGGCCTTCGCGCTGGCGGTCAATAACGTGGTGACGCTGGCCCGCGCTATTGGCAAGGTCGGGATCTTTAAAGCCTGTTTATTTAATGCCCGCAATACTATTCATATTAGCCGCGCATCGGAAGCTGAGCCCTTTGTGGCGCCAGCAGAGAGTCGAATTCCGTATCAGCTGGCGCCGGTACTCAGTGCAGAAGAGGCCAGTAAGCAGCACTCTTATTTTGAAGATGGCAAGGATCCGGATGAGCAACTGGTATTACCCGATGCCATTATGGACGATATCGCGCGGCTTAACCTGATCCGGCATACCGGTTGTATTATCTTTGAGGTCACGCCCTTATATATGAAAATCCACAGCTACTACCGCCTGCTGGATCCGGCGGCTGAACCAGAATTTAACCGGCTACTGCAGAGTATTCTCAGTAAGGTCGGTTTAATCAGTGGTGACGGAGTTGGGGGCTTTATGAAGCTGCCATATAAAGACACCCGCAAGTTCAGTCATCAGAGTCAGGCACCACAGCTGTTGTATCCCGCCAATCCATTACAGTTTAACGCCGCGAGCGGCCCTTGCTGAAATAAGCAGCAATTAACGCTGTTTAGTGTACTGACTGCGCCTGGCCGCCAGCGCGACGCGCTAAAAAAGGTTTAAATTAGTGCTTAAAACAAGTAATGTACTGCTTTTGACCCTAACTCACTTTACGAACGAAGATGTCGAGCGAAAAACACGCACTCTATGCTGAATTGCTGCAGCAGGCTAAGGCTTTGCTGCAGGAAGAAACCGATGTGATTGCCAATATGGCCAATTTCAGTGCTTTATTATTTCAAAGCCTGCCTGATTTAAACTGGGCAGGCTTTTACATTATGCGTCAGGGTGAACTGGTACTGGGCCCGTTCCAGGGTAAGGTGGCGTGTGTACGGATCCCGGTGGGCAAGGGCGTCTGTGGTACCTGTGTCGCAACGGGGGAAATCCAACGCGTTGCCGATGTGCATGAATTCCCGGGTCATATCGCCTGTGATGCCGCCAGTAATTCAGAGATTGTGTTACCGGTAAGGCAAGGTGGTGACATTATTGCGGTACTGGATATCGACAGTCCGTCACTTAACCGCTTTGACGACGTCGATCAGCAAGGCCTGGCTGCCTTGGTTGCTGCGTTTGAACAAGCCTTGGTTGCCGCCTGATGAAAGACTTGCTCTCGGTACAGGATTACCTGCTGCAGGTGGAAGAAGTCGGTGACTGGGACGGCGAAGAAGAGCTGGTTGCCGATAAGTTTAATGCCATAGTGCATAGTGTATGGGATGCCTTGCCTGACAGCCTGAGTATTACCCAAATCCAGCAATTGATGCCACAATTGTGGGAACAGCTGCGCGGCGATACGGTATTACTGGACGCTGACGAAGACGAACTGATTGATTGGGCGCTGTCCTATATCCAACAACAAATAGAAGAAGGCATGGCTGATGACGAGCCTGCTGCTGACGAAGAAGAGTGAATGCTGCATGACCATTGCAACCCCCGTAACGGCTGAAACCCCGGAACAAGCAACAACCCTGGAACAAGTAACAACCGAGCAACAAGCTGTTCCGACATCAGAAAAACCTGCTAATGTTAAAGATGTACTGGCATTTCTATGTCAGAGCTTTCCGAAATGCTTTATTAGCAGCGGACCTTTACAGCCATTAAAAGTCGGTATCTTTCAGGACTTGGCCGCCCGCTTAGGTGAGAACGCGACGGTGAGTAAAACCCAGCTGCGCCAGGCGCTGCGCGTTTACACGTCCAGTTGGCGTTACCTGGAGGCGACTAAAGAAGGCGTAAACCGGATTGATTTGGAAGGCCAACCGGCCGAGCTGATTGACGCCCAACAGGCAGAGCATGCGGCAAAATTATTGGCGGAAAGTAAACAAAAAGCCGCTGAGAAACGTAAGGTAAAACAGCAGGAGCAACGGGCACAGCAAACTGCTAAGCCTCAGGCTGACAGAGCAGCTGCGAAAGACAAAGTGGCAAGACCGGTACAAAAAACCGCGAACAAAAATCCAAAAGCAGCCTCTAATGCTGCACAGCGGTCGGCAAAACCAGCCCGTGCAGCAGAAAAGCCTGCAGTGGTACAGCCAGTAGTACAACTAACAGCCTTGGTTGCTGAACAGCTGAAAGTGGGCGCAGCGGTGCTGGTTAAACTTGGTTCAAGCCCAATGCCGGCGACGGTAACCGAAGTCAATTTGCCTGATGTGACAGTGCAGTTGAGTTCAGGCATGGTCATCAAAACCCGTCAGGATAGCCTGTATCAGGCCTGACGTAAAACGAGAGAGTTATGAAGAAATTTTCCCTGATAGCGGTTGGATTATTTTTAGCTTTAGGTGTAGCAGCGGAGTCAGTGAGTCCGCCGGATATCAATGCCTTGCCGGTGATCAGTCAGTCGCCGCAGCATGCTACGGCGAGTAAGCGTGTCGCAGCCACCTTTACCCGCGCTCACTATATTCCGGTACAGTTAAATGATGAGCTGTCAGGGCGAATTTTCGACCTCTATCTGAAAAACCTCGATTTTTTCCGCAATCATCTGCTGGCCAGTGATGTGGCTCAGTTTGAGCAATATCGTAATCAGTTTGACGATGCGATTAACCGCGGCAATCTGAGTTTCGCTTTTGATATGTTTAATCTGGCGCAGCGTCGCCGTTTTGAACGCTTTGACTTTGCCATTGCCCAGTTGGCGCAGGAGCATGACTTTGAAGCCGATGACTATTATGTCTACGATCGTGAAGATGCGGCCTGGCCGGTCGATACTGCCGAGCTGGATGAGTTATGGCGGCAGAGAGTCAAGTTTGACCTGTTGAATCTGAAGCTGACTGGCAAAAAGCTGGATGAAGCGAAAGAGATCCTGGAAAAGCGTTACCGCAATACCCAAAAACGCTTAATGCAAACCAATAGCGAAGACGTGTTCCAGCTGGTGATGAATTCGTTCGGCCGGGCAGTGGAAGCGCACACCTCTTATCTATCGCCGCGCAATGCAGAGCGCTTCCAGCAGGATATGAATCTGCAATTGGAAGGTATTGGTGCCGTGCTGCGTGCTGAAGAAGACTATACCGTAATCCAGAGTCTGGTACCCGGTGGTCCGGCAGACTTAACCCAGCGTCTAAAGCCGAAGGATCGAATTATTGGTGTGGCGCAGGATAACAAAGACTTCGTAGACGTGGTGGGCTGGCGCCTGGATGACGTGGTGGATTTAATTAAAGGTCCCAAAGGCAGCCGGGTGCGGTTACAGGTGTTAGGTGGCAGTGATCTGAATAATCAAACACAGATCGTTGAGATTGTGCGCGACAAGATCCGACTGGAAGATCGGGCGGCAAAATTTGAAGTGTTACAGCCGAAGCTGGGCGAGTTACAAAGCAAGGTAGGTGTTATTACCATTCCGGGCTTTTACAATAACCTGTCTGAAGATGTGAAAAAGTTGCTGACCGAAGCCAATGAACAGAAAGTCGAGGCACTGATTGTTGATTTGCGTGGTAATGGCGGCGGCTCACTGCAGGAAGCGACGCTACTGACCGGCCTCTTTATTGAACGCGGTCCGGTGGTACAAATCCGTTACGGTGATGGCAAAATTGACTTAAATGGCGATCGCGATGGCATTTCTTACTATGATGGTCCGCTAACGGTATTGGTTGACCGGTACAGTGCTTCAGCGTCTGAGATCTTTGCCGCAGCGATGCAGGACTATGGTCGGGCCCTGGTGATTGGTGAGCAAACCTTCGGTAAGGGTACAGTGCAGCAGCACCGTGGTATTGGCCGCATCTACGATATGTTTGAGCAGCCATTGGGTAGCGTGCAGTATACGATGGCCAAATTCTACCGCATTAACGGCGGCAGTACTCAGCACAAGGGTGTGATCCCCGATATCAGCTTCCCATCGGCGATTGATCCGGCGGAATGGGGTGAGAGCAAAGAAGATTATGCTTTACCCTGGGATGCCATAGCCCCGGCACAGTATAGTGCGCAGCAGGATATTCAGCAGTTGGTGCCAGCACTGGTGAAGAAACATCAGCGACGCATTGCCAATGAAGTGGAGTTCAGTTATCTGTTGGCGGATATTGCTGAGTATCAGCAACAGAAAGATGAAAAACGCATTTCGCTGAACAAAGCGGAGCGGATTGCCAAACGCGAAGCCGACGAAGCGCGAGCACTGCAGCGCACAAATGAGCGTCTGAAGCGCCTGGCCCTGCCTACCGTGAAGTCGGTAGATGATGCGCCGGAAGTACTGACCAAGCTGGATCCACTACTGGAAGAGGCCGCTTATATTACGTCTGACTGGTTGCAGTTAAACCGGCTGGCGAAGAAATAGCCAAAGCAAGAAAAGGCGGTTTTTACCGCCTTTTCTCAATAATAATACGTATTACAACAACATAATAATTATAAAGGTTAACTATGTCGGGAACTCGTCAATCCGTGCACGGCCTCTGGTCGAGCCGTCTGGCTTTTATTCTTGCAGCCACCGGAGCTGCAGTCGGTTTAGGTAATATCTGGAAATTCCCCTACATTATGGGACAAAACGGCGGCGGTGCCTTCGTATTGGTCTACCTGTTATGTATTTTTCTAATCGGTATTCCGGTGATGATGTCGGAAGTGCTGATTGGCCGGCGTGGCCGGCAAAGCCCCGGTTTATCGGTGAAAACCCTGGCACTGGAAGCCAATGCTAGTACCCGCTGGCAACTCGCCGGTTGGAGTGGCCTGGCGGCCAGCTACCTGATCCTGTCGTTCTATGCCGTGATCGCCGGTTGGGCGCTGTACTATGTGTACAAAACGGCCGTCGGCACCTTTGTTGATATGCCAGCCGCCGAAGTCGGCGCTGAATTTGGCCAGTTTATCAGTAATCCTTATTTATTAATGGGATTCTCCGCCGTCGTACTGGCACTGACGATCTATGTGGTTGGCCGCGGTGTGCATAAGGGGCTGGAAAAAGCCGTTAATTATCTGATGCCAGCGTTGTTTGTGCTGTTGTTATTGATGGCAATCTACTCTGCGTTAAACGGCGCCTTTGCCGAAGCGCTGGAGTTTATGTTTAAGCCGGACTTCTCCAAGCTGACTATGAATGGGGTACTGCTGGCGCTTGGGCATGCCTTTTTCAGTTTAAGTCTGGCCTCGGGGGCGATGATTATTTATGGTGCTTACCTACCTTCCAATGTGTCTATTGGTAAAACCACGCTATTAATCGCGCTCTGTGATACCGCTGTGGCTTTACTGGCCGGCTTAGCGATTTTTCCGCTGGTATTCGGTTATGGTTTAACCCCGGCCGAGGGCCCGGGTCTGATTTTTGTTACGCTACCCATTGCCTTCGGCGCTATGCCCTTTGGTACCTTTTTCGGCACACTGTTTTTTGTGATGTTAGTCTTTGCCGCCTTTACCTCAGCCATAGCAATGATTGAATCGACCGTTGCCTGGCTGGTTGAAACGAAAGGCTTAAAGCGTTACCAGGCAACACTGGGTACCGGTATATCTTTATGGTTGCTGGGTCTGGCGACGGTATTCTCATTTTCTGGTGCTGCCTGGGCGACGCTGGACTGGACTCTGCTCGGCAAACCCATTGCCAGTTTATTTGAACTGAAGGATTATCTGACTTCGGCAATTATGTTACCTATTGGTGGGCTCTTTATCGCGATCTTTACCGGTTGGGTGATGTCGGAGCGGGCAAGCCGTGAAGAGTTGGCGACCAGCAAGCTGGCGTATCAGTGCTGGCGCTTTGCTATCCGTTGGATCACGCCGGTTGCAGTGATTATTGTGTTTTTCAATCTGATTGGGGTGCTGGATATCTTCCGTGCCTTTAGCGGCAACTAACGGAGAAGCAGCAAATGGATAACACAACACAAAAAGCGCCAAGTTTGCTTGATGCATTGCTGCCGATGGTGGTGCTGATTGCCTTATTGGCAGCGTCAGTGCTTCTGTTTAAAGATGACTCGTCCTATGGCCCGAACCAGATTGCGCTCTTTATTGCGGCTGCGGTTGCCGTGGTGATTGGCCTGAAAAATGGCCATAGCTGGCAGTCGATTGAACAGGCCATGGTAAAGGGGATTTCGCTATCGCTGGCAGCGGTATTAATTCTGCTGGCGGTGGGCGCGTTGATTGGCACCTGGCTGTTGTCTGGTACTGTTCCTACGCTGATTTATTTCGGTTTACAGCTGCTTAGCCCGAGCTGGTTCTATGCCGCCAGCTGTATTCTGTGTGGTATTGTGGCCATGAGTATCGGCAGTAGCTGGACCACTGCCGCGACTATAGGTGTGGCGTTGATTGGTGTCGCGACCGGCCTTGGGCTATCGCCGGCTATTACCGCCGGTGCCATAGTGTCAGGCGCTTATTTTGGCGATAAAATTTCACCACTGAGTGAAACCACTAACCTGGCACCGGCCGTCGCGGGTGCCGATCTGTTCCAGCATATCCGGCACATGCTGTGGACCACCATTCCCAGCATAGTGCTGGCGTTGCTTGGCTTTGTGCTGATCGGTTTTAATACTACTGTCAGTGCTGATCTGGCGCATGTTGAGCAAATCAGTGCTGTGTTGCAGAGTCAGTTTAATATCAGTCTGTGGACACTGGTCCCGCTGGCGGTACTGCTGCTGATGGCGATGCGTAAGATACCGGCTTTTCCGACGGTCTTTATCGGCGCCTTACTCGGTGGTGTCTGGGCGCTATTTTTCCAGCAAGAGCTGATTAGCCGCCTAGCGGATGAGCAATTACCGGCACTGGTGGCGGTATTTAAACTGGTATGGCAGACACTGTTTGCCGGTTTTAGTATCAGTACCGGCAATGACGATATGGATAAGTTACTCAGCGGTGGCGGTATGGCCAGTATGCTGAATACGATTTGGTTAATTTTCTCGGCGATGATGTTTGGCGCAGTGGTAGAGCATATTGGTTTATTGCGTAAGTTTGTCGAGTCGATTTTGGCCTTCGCCCGCAGTACAGGTTCGTTAATTACCAGCACGATGGCAACTTCGCTGGCGACCAATATCTTAACCGCTGATCAGTATATGTCGATCGTGATGCCGGGTCGGATGTATAAAGAAGAGTATGAGCGCCGGGGCCTGGCGCCGGTTAATTTGTCGCGGGCACTGGAAGACGGCGGTACCATTACCAGCCCTTTAATCCCGTGGAATACCTGTGGTGCCTATATGCATGGCGTACTGAACGTTAACCCACTGGATTATCTGTTCTATGCCTTCTTTAACCTGATTAACCCGGTACTGGCAGTGATCTATGCTTATCTGGGCATTAAGATCCTACGCTTAACGCCGCCGGAGTCGGTAGCCCCCATCTTAGCCGGTAAAAATAGCTAGCAAAAAAGCCTGAAGTGATTCAGGCTTTTTAACATCAGACAGCAGTAGAAGTAGGAATATATCGTATGAGCGACCTTCGTCAGCCAAAACGTTTAGCGGACTATCAGATCCCGGCCTTTGTGATTGAGCAAACCAGGTTGCGGGTTGAGCTGCATCCGACCGCAACCCGGGTGCAGTCTGAGTTAGTATTCCGACGCCAGAGTGCAGGACCCATGTGGTTAGATGGTCAGGCCTTAACCTTAATCAGTATCGAGCTGAATGGGCAGCCACTGCAGCAGACGGAGTATCAGCTGAATGACAAAGGACTGATGCTCACCGATCCGGGGGCAAGCGGTAGCCTGCAGCTGGTTACTGAAATAAATCCTGAGCAGAATACTGCACTTGAGGGTTTATATCTGGCGGAAGGGGTATATTGCACACAATGCGAGGCAGAGGGCTTTCGGCGGATCACCTATTACCCGGACCGACCCGATGTACTGTCAGTATTTACCACTACGCTGGTCGCTGATATGGCGCAGCTGCCGTTTTTACTGTCGAACGGTAACAAGGTTGCAACCGAGCTACTGGCCGATGGCCGTACAGCGGTTACCTGGCATGATCCCTTTCCCAAACCCAGTTATTTGTTTGCGCTGGTTGCCGGCGATTTTGACCGGTTGGCTGACCGTTTTACCACTGCCGGTGGCCGTGAGGTAGAGCTGGAGTTTTTTGTCGAGAAAGGTAAGGGCGGTCGTGCCGGTTTTGCGCTGTCGTCATTGAAGCGGGCGATGCGTTGGGATGAGCAGCGCTTTGGTCTGGAGTATGATCTGGATCGCTATATGGTCGTCGCCGTTGATTTTTTTAATATGGGGGCGATGGAAAATAAAGGGCTGAATATTTTCAATAGCAAGTACGTACTGGCAGACGATGTTACTGCCACCGATCGCGATTACTTTAATATCGAATCTATTATCGGTCATGAATATTTCCATAACTGGACGGGGAACCGTGTCACCTGCCGCGATTGGTTTCAGCTGAGTTTAAAAGAGGGCTTAACAGTATTTCGCGATCAGGAGTTTAGCGCCGATATGGCCTCTGCCACCCTGACCCGGATTGATGCGGTAAAGCTGATCCGTACTGCACAATTTGCCGAAGACGCCAGCCCGATGGCGCATCCGATCCGCCCGCCGCAAGTGCTGGAAATGAATAATTTCTACACGGTCACAGTGTATGATAAAGGCGCCGAGGTGATCCGGATGTTACAAACCTTGCTCGGACGCGACGGCTTTACTGCAGGCCATAGTCTGTATTTACAGCGCCATGATGGGCAGGCGGTAACCTGTGATGATTTTGTGCAGGCCATGCAGGACGCCACTGGTCAGGATCTGACGCAGTTCCGCCGCTGGTATAGTCAGTCCGGCACACCGGAATTAATCGTTGCCAGTCAGTACGATCCGGATAAGCAGCAGCTTAAACTGCTGCTGCGTCAGCATACCGCGGCAACAGCCGATCAGCTGTCCAAGTTACCCCTGGTGATCCCGGTAAAAATTGAGATCCTGCAACCTGCAACGGGCCGCTGCCAGCAACAACTATTAGTGTTAAGCGCCGAGTCGGGTGAGTTTCTGTTTAATGATATTGCTGATAGCCCTTTAGTGGTCTGGCTGGAGGATTTTTCCGCGCCGGTTAAGCTACATTGCCAGTATACTGCCGAACAGTGGCTGAGCATTGCCGAGCTGGCCAGTAATGATTTTGCACGCTGGGATGCAATGCAGCAATACTGGAGTCAGTTGTTACAGCGAGCTATCGCTGCGGCTGAGCTACCAACGTTAAATCCGGCTTTGCTCGCTTTGTTTCGTCGTTGGTTGCAGCAGCCGCTTGCTGATCTGGCGTTAACGGCGGAACTGTTACAGCTGCCGGATTTTGATAGTCTGGCCGAGCAGTATCAGCAGATCCCGGTCGAGGCACTGGTGCAGGCGCTGGACAGCCTGCAGCAGCAACTGGCCACGGCCTTGTATGAAGATTGGTTGGCCTGTTACCAGCGTTTAACCCTAACACCCTATGTTTATGAACAAACGCAAGTCGGCTGCCGGGCGCTACGGAATCTGTGCTTGAGCTATCTGGTGTACGGCGCAGCAGGCGCTGCTTTAATGCAGCAACAATACCAGAGTGCTGACAATATGACCGATCGTCTGGCAGCTTTGCGTTGTGGCCAGTTAGCAGGGTTAGCTGAAACAGCGGCCTTGCTGGAGGATTTCGCGGCACGCTTTGCTGATGATGTGCAGGTATTGGACAAGTACTTTAATCTGGTCGTCAGCTCGCCCAAAGCGCAAGTTTTTGCTGCCATGGCGCAGTTAACCGAGCATCCGGCCTTTAGCTGGAAGAATCCAAACCGGGTCAGGGCGGTGTATGGCGCGTTTTCACAGCGTAATCCGGCGCAATTTCATCGGGCAGATGGTGAGGGTTACCGTCTGCTGGCCGATGTCGTAGGCCGGCTGGATCAGGTTAATCCGCAGCTGGCGGCACGCTTAATTACGCCGCTGTTATCCTGGCAGCGTTATGATCAGCAGCGGCAGCAGATTTTAATCGCTTTACTACAGCAATTGGCCAAGCGCAGTGATCTATCCGACGACCTGTATGAGAAGGTGAGTAGAAGCCTGGTATGAGTCGCAGCTATCTGTTTGGGGCATTTTTGTCAGTTGAAAAATGTCAGCGTTATTACCAGGGCCAGTCGCGCTACGTGCTGGTTACCGCGGACAGCGGCGAGCGGATCCAGCTCGCTTTCCGGCATTTTCAACCCTTTATCAGCGCCATTGGCATCCGTGGCCGTTTCCGGTTAACGGTGACGGACAATGGAGAATTTTTGCAACTGGAAAAAATTAATTAGAGTTTATACTTTAAACAAGAGATTAAAACATTAACTTGCATTATTAGCTGGTTTGACCTTTAATTTCATTAGCTTAGCTTTAGGTGTAGCTGGTCCGGCCTGCAAGGTTAAACTGTAAACCGTCGATACCAGCGCCTAATACCGCAATGCGGTTAAAAATTGAATAAAAATCAACAGATTTACATTTAGGCAAGCCTTGCTAACGCCGGTAAATGATGTAATTATTTTAATGAAAGGAACTGGTTTGAGCTCTGCTCAGCTACCAGCACAATAAATAAAAAAGCACATAACACTACCTGTCGGGACAGGGGGGGAGACAACAACATGAAGAAAAGGCCAATCCGCTTTGCAAAAAGTCCGTTGGCAGCCGGTATTGCCACCGCGCTGTTTACGCTGTCTTATGCACCGGCTCAGGCAGCCACTTTTAATTTCGGTGATGTAGAAGTGGTGTTTGACTCGACCTTCTCATACGGCGCCAGCTGGCGTACTGAGGAGCGTAATTGGGACACTATTGCCAAAGTTAATCATCCACGCTTTAACTGGACCGGTTACAACGCTGCGACTAACGTCATTTACCCTGCTTCTGATATCTGGGCTCAGCCAGGCGCCTATTCCAGCAACGGCGACGCCGGTAACCTGAATTTCGACCGTGGTGATATGTTTAGCAGCCTGTTTAAGGGCCTGCACGAGTTATCCATCAAAAAGGATAATATCGGTTTCTTCAGCCGTTTTATGTACTTCTATGACACGGCAATGAACAGAGGCAGCTTTGCCTATACTAATCCGCTCAGTGGTAACAAGGTTGATCCTTGTGACGATAAACGCTCGCGCGAATTAGCCTGTAAAGATATACGTTTACTTGATGCCTTTGTTTACGGCAATTTCTCCTTTAACGATGGTATGAATCCGGTCACTATCCGGGTGGGTAATCAGGTACTAAGCTGGGGTGAAAGCACCTTTATCCCGCACGGTATCAATATTACGCCGGTTGACGTCGGGATCCTGCGCGCACCGGGTGCGGATTTAAAAGAAGCCTTTATTCCTACCGGTATGGTGACGTTGGCTGTCGGTCTGACCGATCAACTGTCAGCAGAGTTGTTCTATCAGTACAGCTGGCAGGAAAGCTATCTGCCACCTCCGGGCACTTACTTCTCAACTAACGACTTCGCTGGCCGCGGTGGTTATGCCCAGAATATTCAGTTAGGTTTCTCCGGTAACCCGGATATTGACCTGGCATTCTTACTGCAAAATCTGAATGGTTTAGGAGCTGCAGTAGCGGCCGGTCAGATTTCTGCTGCTCAGGCATCACAAATTTATCTGGCGTATCCTACCAAGGTTGCACTGCGGCCTTTTGGTGATGCCGGTGAAATTAAGCCGGATGATGGCGGTCAGTACGGTATTAAACTGGAATATTTCGCGCCTAACTTAGGCGATACCGAGTTTGCGCTGTATTACATGAATTATCACAGCCGGGTGCCGGTGATCTCAGGTATTGCCTCAGATTTCCGTCAGCAAGCGATTCAAGCTGACCTGGGTTATCTGGTACAAAATGCCGGTAATCTGAACAAAGATAATGTACAGAACCTGCGGGCCTTCTCTAAAGGCTTACTGGAATATCCGGAAGATATCAAACTGTACGGTTTTAGCTTTAACACCAACTGGGGTACAACCTCGGTTGCCGGTGAAATCGCTTACCGTAAAGATGAACCGCTACAGATCGACGACGTTGAAATTCTGTATGCCGGTATGCCAGAGCAGCTTGGTAATGCCGGTATTCGTCCGGATCTGGTCGGTATCTCGCAACTTGGACGGGTAATTGGCGTTAAGGCAACACCGGGCAACTATGCTCAGGGTTATATTTTACGTGATACCGTGCAGGCACAGGCGACTATCACGCATTTATTTGGCCCGACGCTGGGTGCGGATAACTTCACAATGTTAGCCGAAGTGGGTGGTGTGCGGATTAACAATATGCCAGCGCAAGACGTGCTGCGCTTGAACGGTCCAAACACTGACCGTAGCGGCGCGCCGTTAATTGGTGCTAATGGTCCGTCACAAGGTTTACATACTGGTTTGTCGAATGGTCCTGAGACTAACCCGTTCCCAACGGCATCGGCCTGGGGTTACCGGGTGTTAGCCAAGGCGGATTACAACAACGTTTTTGCCGGGGTGAACTTATCGCAGCGTCTGGTGTTCTCACATGATGTGAACGGTATCACACCTGATCCGCTGTTTATGTTTGTCAAAGATCGTAAGTCCGCTTCTTATGCGGTGTCTTTCGACTACCTGAACAAATGGTCTGGCGAATTAAGTTATAACTGGTTCTGGGGCGGCGTGGGCACCACCAATAACACTGCTGACCGTGACTTTATTTCTTTCAATATCAAGTACTCTATTTAAGGGACGAGCGCGAATTATGAAAAAACTCACCCTATTAGCATCAGCCGTTGCGCTGGTGTTCAGTTGTAACGCTCTGGCGAAGTTACCGGCAGATCAGGTGGCGCGTCTGGGGCAGGATTTAACGCCGGTTGGTGCGGAGAAAGCAGGTAATGCTGCCGGTACCATTCCAGAGTGGACAGGCGGTATTCTGGCAGCCCCAGCGGGTTATAAGCCAGGTGATCATCATCCTAATCCGTTTGCTGATGATAAAATCCTGTTTACTATTACCAAAGCCAACCTGGACCAGTATCGGCAATTCCTGAGCCCGGGGCAGATTGCATTATTTGATCTGTATCCTGATACGTTCAAAATGAATATCTACCCAACCCGGCGCAGTGCCTCTTACCCGCAGTACTTCTATGATGCGACCAAGCGTATTGCCGCTAACGCTGAATTAGTTGAAGGTGGTAATGGTCTGCGTAATGCTGCCATTGGTATTCCGTTCCCGATCCCAAGCAATGGCCTGGAAGCGATTTGGAACCATATCGTCCGCTACCGTGGCGTTGCGGCTAGCCGTAACGGCGGTCAGGCAGCACCTACCGCGCAGGGCGCTTATACGTTAATCGGCTTTGAAGAGCAGATTATGTTTAAGTACTCGCATCCGGACGCAACTCCTGAGGCATTACAGGCTGAAAATATCCTGTTCCGTTTCAAACAAAGTGTCACGACACCTGCGCGTCTGGCCGGTACTGCTTTATTAGTACACGAAACCATGGACCAGGTGGCAACGCCGCGTCAGGCCTGGACCTATAACACCGGTCAGCGTCGGGTACGTCGCGCGCCAAACGTGGCTTACGATGCGCCAGGTACGGCATCGGATGGTCTGCGTACTACCGATGATTTTGATATGTTTAACGGCTCGCCTGACCGTTACAACTGGGAGTTAAAAGGTAAGCGCGAAATGTATATCGCTTACAATGACTACAAGTTGCACAGCAATAATCTGAAGTACTCAGATATTCTGATGCCTGGTCATATTAATCCTGAACATGTTCGTTATGAGAAACACCGGGTCTGGGTAGTGGAAGCGACCTTGAAAGAGGGTACCCGCCACGTTTATGGCAAACGGGTGTTCTTTATCGATGAGGATAGCTGGCAGATCCATGTTGCCGATCTGTACGACAACCGTGGTGATCTGTACCGCGTTGCCGTGGCGCATGGTTTAAACTACTACGAAGTACCAACGCACTGGAGTACGCTGGAAGTTTACCATGACCTGAACTCGCGCCGTTATATCGCGATTGGTCTGGATAACGAAGATAAGATGTATGATTTCTCTGTCACCTTATCTGATAACGACTTCACACCAGCATCGCTGCGTCGTGAGGGTACCCGCTAAACCGGGTGCCGGAAAAAGGCTGGCTCGAGCCAGCCTTTTTTTTAACTGCAGGCATCAGCCTGCGCTTGATAATCAGAGCGTGTAACTAAGCTATGCATAAGTATTTTCTGGCCGGCTGTATGTCGGTGTTGTCCCTGACCCATCTGGCCGCAGCCGTTGCCGAAACTGACGATGAAATTGCCGATGCCGCACCCAAGGCGGCCTTTATGGTGCCACTGGCCGAGCGCAGTTTATTGACGGATGTGGTCGCGATCCCAACGGCAGGTTTTGCTGCGGTCGGAGAGCGCGGTCATATATTGTTAAGTGCGGATGGCCAGCAATGGCAACAGGCACAGGTACCGGTGCAGGCCCTGCTGACCTCTGTCTATTTTGTCGATGCGGATTATGGTTGGGCCGTTGGGCATGATGCCACTATTCTGCATACTCAGGATGGCGGCAAGAGCTGGCAGATCCAGCAGTTTTTGCCACAACTCGACAAGCCATTAATGGATGTCTATTTCTTTGACCGCCAGCGTGGCATGGCCATTGGTGCTTACGGCATGTTCTATACCACTCAGGATGGCGGTGACAGCTGGCACAAGGCCTTTTATCTGGCACTGGCTTCGGAAGAAGATCAGGAGTTTCTGGCTGAGTTGGCAGAAACCGATCCGGAAGGCTATATGCTGGAGCGTGAGTCGGTACTGCCGCATTTTAACCGTTTAATGGTGCAGGGCGATGAAATCCTGATGGTGGGCGAAGCGGGTTTTGTCGCTGTTAGTCAGGATGGCGGAGAAAACTGGCAACGGCTGGAGAATTTTTATAACGGCTCCTTGTTTGATGTGCATCGCACCAAGCAGGGCTCGTTACTGGTAGCGGGGCTGCGCGGGAATCTATTCCGCAGTACAGATGACGGCGAAAGCTGGCAAGATATCAGTTTACCGCAATCGGCAACGCTAAATAGCATCTTTGAGGATGAACAGGGACAACTTTTCCTGACCGGTAATGCCGGCACCCTGTTACTCAGTGGCGACGATGGGCAATCATTTCGCGATCTGTCGCAAACTGACGGTCGGGCAATTTTAAATGGTCTGCCGCTGGCAGGACAGTTGGTGCTGGTGACGGAAACTGGTGTGAGATTAACCTCGATAAGTAAGTCTGAATAATATGAGTATAAATTGGCTGGTTAATAAGTTCGAATATAGCCTGTTTCGACATCGCCTGGCGGTGCTGGTGCTGTTTGCGCTGGCCACGCTGTTTCTATTATGGCGGGCCACAGACATCAAGCTCGACGCGGCCTTTAGTAAGAATATTCCGCTCAAGCATGAATATATGCAAACCTACCTCAAGCATGAGCAGGATTTTGGTGGCGCCAATAACATCCTGATCGCCATGTGTGATGCCAGTGGTGATATTTTTAATGCCAACTTCTTTGATAACTTCCGCCGTGCTCACGATGATGTGGTGTATACGCCGGGGGTGGAACGGGTACTGGTTAAATCACTGTTTAGCCCCAGTACACGCTTTATTGAAGTGGTCGAAGACGGTTTTGCCGGCGGCCCGGTGATCCCGGCTGATTTTACCGCCGATGCTGAAGGTTTGGCCCGGGTTAAAGAAAACGCCGAAAAAGCGGGCATTGTCGGTCGCATGGTGGCAGATGATTATAGCTGTGCGATGATCACCGCCTCCTTACTGGAGATCGATCCGGAAACCAACTTACCACTTAATACCATCGCCTTTGCCGGCAAGCTGGAAAATGACATCCGCGCTAAATATCAGAGTGAGCAGATCAGCGTCCATATTATTGGTTTTGCCAAGATGGTTGGCGATGTCGCTGAAGGTGCAAAGGGCGTAGTAGCGTTCTTTGGTATTGCCATAGTGATTACCACTATTATGGTGTTCCTGTTCTCGCGCTCAGTGATGTTAACGGTACTACCGATAGCCTGTTCCCTGATTGCGGTAGTCTGGCAGATGGGGCTGTTAACCGTGCTGGGCTTTGGGATCGATCCGATGTCGATTCTGGTGCCATTCCTGGTATTTGCTATCGGCGTCAGCCATGGCGTGCAGATGATCAACTCCACCGGGAAAAGGGTTGCCGCCGGCATGAATGCCAAGGCCGCCGCACAAGCCAGTTTCCGTAAGTTACTGGTACCAGGCGGCGTGGCCTTGTTGTCAGATACGGTCGGCTTCCTGACGCTGCTGATTATCGAAATCGGCGTGATCCGCGAACTGGCGATTACTGCCAGTCTGGGTGTGGCGGTGATTATCCTGACTAACCTGGTCCTGCTACCGGTGTTAATGTCTTTTGTACGTTTTAGCAAGAGCTATCAGCAGCGGGTGTCAGAGCCAAGCCCGGCTACCGAGAAAATCTGGCATGCGTTATCGGCCCTCGCCACCCGCCGGTATGCTGCAGTGATCCTGGTTTGTACAGCCGCGCTGTTCGCTTACGGTTATTGGCAGAGCCAGCAGCTGAAAATTGGCGATCTGCATGCCGGCGCGCCGGCGCTGCATGAAGACTCGCGTTATAACCAGGACACCTTTTTGATCACCGACCGCTTTGCGATCTCGGTCGACTATATCAATGTGATGGTTGAGAGTATCCCAAGTGCCTGTACCAGCCATGACATTATGGACCGGATCGATCAGTTCCAGTGGTTAATGGAGAATGTGCCCGGCGTACAGTCTGCGGTGTCTTTGTCCTCGGTATCCAAAGTGATTAACGCCGCCTATAACGAAGGCAATACGAAATGGCGGGTGTTACCGCGCAATACCCAGAGTCTGGTACAGGCGTCGTCACGGGTTGAAACCAGTACCGGCCTGTTAAACGCCGATTGCTCGGTGATGCCGGTGATGATTTTCCTGGAAGATCATAAAGCAGAAACCATAGAGCGGGTTGTGCGCGCTGCCAAGTTACACGGTGCTGAACTGGGTGATGCCGATACCCGCTTTATGTTAGCCACCGGGCCTGCTGGTGTTATGGCCGCTACCAACGAGGCGGTAAGTGCCGCCCAGCAACCGATGATGTGGTATGTTTATCTTGCGGTGATAGTGCTTTGTTTGCTGAGCTTCCGCTCTGTGAAAGCGACCGCTGCTGTGATTATCCCACTGTATGTGGTGTCGGTATTGGCAACGGCGCTAATGACCAAACTGCAGATCGGCTTAACCGTTTCGACCTTACCGGTTATTGCGCTGGGTGTCGGTATCGGTGTTGACTATGGTATCTATATCCTGTCGACGATGAGCCAACAGCTGCGCGATGGTATGCCGCTGCGCCAGGCCTATTTTGAAGCGCTGAAAGAGCGCGGCAGCGCCGTACTCTTTACCGGTATTACACTGGCGATAGGTGTCAGCACCTGGGTATTCTCAGCGTTGAAGTTCCAGGTAGACATGGGGATCCTGTTGACCTTTATGTTTATTGTAAACATGTTAGGGGCGATAGTAGTACTACCGGCACTGGCTGCATTTTTCTGGCGCAAAAATAATTAAAAAATATTTTTGCAAATAATTATGCAATGAAAACCAAGAAAATGGCCGAAAGGCCATTTTCTATTTAGAGCCATTGAATAATCAGCCAGAACTGCCTGCAATTCAGTGGTATAACCAGCTTAAAAGCCACAAATATCGCTTCAAAAGCGCTACAATAGCTACTACACTGCGCAGCTTAAAACATCCCCGTTAATTTTGTGGATCCTGCAATGTCGCAGTGATTGATAAAAGGATGCAATAATGGCAAAGATAGACGGTCTACCCTCAGTACTACTACAAAATGTCAGCAAACTCATCAAACAAAAAGTAAAAGAGCAGGTCGAGCTGGTCGATAAATTTTCCCATACTTTGTATGGCAATATTTCCAGTGAAGATTTGGTAGGTCGTAACGACAGTGATCTGTACGGTGCGGCATTAAGTTTGTGGCAAACCTTTAACCAACATGCCGAACCACAGGCGCGGATCCGGGTGTTCAATCCGGAAATTGCCCGTCATGGCTGGGAATCCAAGCACACCATTGTTGAAATCGTGGTGCAGGACATGCCGTTTCTGGTCGATTCGGTGCGGATGGCACTAAACCGGCACAATATTACTGCGCATTTACTGTTGCATTATCCGCTGCAAACCAAACGTGATAGCAAAAACGCCATCACTGACTTCGCGAAGCTGGGTCGCTTAGCCGACGCCAGTACCCAGCAAACCGTATTCCATATTGAAATTGATCGTATGACCGATGCTGATGCAATAGCGGCGTTAAAGGCGGAACTGCTGTCGGTCATGGAAGATGTGTCGCTGGCAGTGCAGGATTGGCAGCCGGCGCGGCAAAAGCTGTTAGATGTGATCAAAGCCTTACCTAAACATGCCGGTAAGGCATCGGCAGCTGAGCTGGCCGAAACCACCGAGTTTTTAAACTGGCTGGTAAAAGATAATTTTACGCTGCTGGGTTACCGCTCGTATGAAATCAAGCCGGTAAAAGGTGATTACCAGATTGTCGGTGACCGTGATTCGGCACTGGGTTTGATGCGCCGCTCTGAGCCTCGTGATCTGATGCTGTCGGAATTACCGGAGCGCGGCCGTCAGCAAGCGCTGTCCAGTGGCTTGTTGATCCTGACGAAAACCAATGCTAAATCGCGGGTCCATCGTCCAGCCTATATTGACTATATCGGTGTGAAGCGTTTTGACAAAAACGGCAAGGTGGTCGGTGAGGACCGCTTTATCGGCTTATATTCATCTAGTCTGTATAACAACAGCGCTGCCGATATTCCACTGCTGAAAAACAAGCTGCAACAGGTGATGGAGCAGTCTGAGTTTGCAGTGGGGACCCACGCCTATAAAGCCTTACTGAATATTCTGGAAACCTATCCCCGCGATGAGCTGATCCAGGCCAATGCTGACGAATTGTTAGACGTAAGCCGTGGTGTGTTGCAAATGCAGGAAAGGGATATGACACGGCTGTTTGTGCGTGAAGATACCTTTGGCCGCTTTGTGACGGCGATGGTGTATGTACCGCGTGAGCGCTACAACACCCAGTTGCGTAAAGACACCCAGGCCATCCTGGCGCAGGCCTTTGGTTCAACCGAGCCGGTTGAATTTACGACCTATTTTTCAGAATCTGTGTTGGCCCGCACCCATTATCTGGTGCGGATCAACGATAGCCAAGTCGAGTATAATGTGAAAGAAATCGAACGTAATCTGGTTGAAGCCGCCCGCACCTGGGAAGATAAACTGGAAACAGCTTTGATCGGTGTGTACGGCGAAGCCCGCGGTCGCGAGTTAAGCCGCAAGTATGTTAATGCCTTCCCGCGCGCCTATAAAGAAGACATGTTGCCGAATGATGCGCTGGTCGACATCGGTAAACTGGAATCTTTATCTGCCGAACATAAACTGGAAATGTTGTTCTACCGGCCACAGGAAGAGGGCAAGGACAGTAAAGCTGTGCGGCTGAATCTGTTCCATAAAGATCACCCAATCCATTTGTCTGATGTGTTGCCGATGCTGGAAAACTTTGGTTTACGGGTTATCGGTGAAACACCTTATGCTGTTAAGTGCCCGGACGGCTCGGTGAGCTGGATCCTGAACTTCGCAATGGAGTTAAACGGTGAAGTGCCTGCCGATTTCGCCGCTGCGTCGCAAAGCTTTCAGGACTCACTGACGAAAGTCTGGGCGGGCCAACTGGAAGATGACGGCTTTAACCGCCTGATCCTCGGCGCTGGTCTGAGCGGGCGTGAAGCCTCTATTCTGCGTGCCTACGCCAAATATAAGCGCCAGATTGGCAGCACCTTTAGTCAGAGCTATGTTGAGAGCACCTTTGCCCGTTATGCGACCCTGGCCGGTTTACTGGTACAGTTGTTTAATGCCAAGTTCTCACCCAGTGAAAAAACCAGCGCCAAACAGCTGGAGAAACTGGAAGAGCAAATCGCCGCTCAGCTGGAAAATGTGGCTAACCTCGATGACGACCGCATTATCCGGCGTTTTGTCGATATGATTAACGCTACCCTGCGTACTAACTTCTTCCAGCGTTATGACGACGGTGCTGAGAAACCTTATATTTCCTTTAAGATAAAACCTGATCTGATCCCGGAAATGCCGTTGCCAATGCCGATGTTTGAAATCTTTGTCTACTCACCACGGGTTGAAGGTGTGCATCTGCGTTTCGGTAAGGTCGCCCGTGGCGGTTTACGCTGGTCTGATCGACGCGAAGATTTCCGTACCGAAGTGCTGGGCCTGGTAAAAGCACAGCAGGTGAAAAACACCGTGATCGTGCCATCTGGTGCCAAGGGCGGTTTTGTTTGTAAGAAGTTGCCGGAAACCGGCGGTCGCGAAGCCTTTATCAATGAAGGTAAAGAGTGTTACCGCACCTTTATCCGCGGCTTGCTGGACATTACCGACAATATTAAACAGGGTCAGATCGTGCCGCCAAAAGATGTGGTGCGTTTAGATGAAGATGATCCTTACCTGGTTGTTGCGGCCGACAAAGGTACGGCGACCTTCTCGGATATTTCTAATGGTATCTCGGAAGATTACGGTTTCTGGCTGGGCGATGCCTTTGCCTCCGGCGGTTCGAACGGCTATGACCATAAGAAAATGGGCATCACGGCCCGTGGCGGCTGGGAAGCAGTAAAACGGCACTTCCGCGAAATTGGTATCGATTGCCAGACCACTGATTTCACCTGTGTTGCTATTGGTGATATGGCCGGTGACGTGTTCGGTAATGGTATGTTGCTGTCTAAGCATATTCGCTTACAGGCTGCCTTTAACCATATGCATATCTTTATTGATCCGAATCCGGATGCGGCCAGCTCCTTTAAAGAGCGTGAGCGTTTATTTAATCTGCCGACATCTACCTGGGATGATTATGATAAAGCACTGATTTCTGAAGGCGGTGGCGTGTTCGCCCGTAGCGCCAAGTCAATTAAGTTAAGTCCGCAAATGAAAGAGATGCTGGGCACGACCAAAACGACCATGACGCCAAATGAGCTGATCCGGGAATGTTTGATGATGCCGGTCGACCTGATTTGGAACGGCGGTATCGGTACTTACGTCAAAGCCAGCAACGAAACCCATGCTGAAGTCGGTGACCGTGGTTCGGAAGCGCTGCGGGTTAACGGCCGCGAGCTGCGCGCGCGGATCTTCGGCGAAGGGGGCAACCTGGGTTGTACCCAGCGTGGCCGGATTGAATATGCGGCCAACGGTGGTCGTATCAATACCGATTTCGTCGATAACGTGGGCGGTGTAACCTGTTCGGATAACGAAGTTAATATCAAGATCCTGTTAAACTCCCTGACGGCAGCCGGTGATTTAACGCTAAAACAGCGTAATAAATTACTAAATGATATGACCGATGATGTGGCTGCGATCGTGATCGGCGATTGTTACCGGCAAACCCAGAGTATCAGTCTGTCGTCGCTGTTAGGTTCTGAACAGATCAAGGAATATACCCGCTTTATCCATGCCCTGGAGAAAGACGGTAAGTTAAACCGTGAGCTGGAGTTCCTGCCATCTGATGACGACCTGGCCGATCGGATGGCCAAAGGCATGGGGTTAACCCGTCCTGAACTGGCGATCCTGACTGCTTACGGTAAGATGGTGTTAAAAGAGCGTTTAGTGACGCCGGAAATTTCGGATAATCCTTACTTCCAGCAGTTGTTAACCGGTGCCTTCCCGGCAGTATTACAACAGAAGTTTGGCAAGGAAATCAGTCAGCATCCGTTGAAAGCCGAGATCGTGGCCACCAAGCTAGCCAATATGCTGGTTAACGAAATGGGCCCGAACTTTGTGCAACGGATGTTTGAAGAAACCGGTGCCAGCGTAGCGGAAGTGGCCATTTGTTATGCCATAGTGCGAGAGCTGTTCGATGTAGCCAAGCACTGGCAGCAGTTAGAACAACTGGATAATAAAGTGTCGGCGGCACTGCAAAGCCGGGTCTTATTCCAGTTACGCCGTACCATGCGCCGGGCTACCCGCTGGTTTGTGCGTCACCGCGACAAGGCGCTGGATATTAACCAGACCATTAAGTTCTTTAAACCGGCTTACGAGAGCATCAGTAAAGATCTGGCCAAGTATATGGCCGAACGCGAGATGCAGGAGCTAACTGAGAAATGTAACGAGCTGACAGAGCAGGGGATCCCAGCGACTGTGGCACGTTATCTGACGCAGTTAAGTACCGTATTCTCGGTAATGGATATCGCACAGGTTGCCGACGCCCAGCAGACGCCACTACCGATGGTAGCGGAAATTTACTTCAAACTGGGTGATAAACTGGATCTACACTGGTTCCTGGAGCAAATTACCCGGCAACCGGTGGCAAACCACTGGCAGGCGTTGGCACGGGCTTCGTACCGTGAAGAGCTGGATTGGCAGCAACGGGGTTTAACCTCAGTGGTGGTGAAGAGCTGTGGCAGTGTCTGTAATGCCGATGACATTATCCAGAACTGGCTGGATCAGCATCAGCATCTGGTTGAACGCTGGCGGTTAATGTTGTCAGAGTTTAAGACTACGCAAAGCCATGAGTTTGCGAAGTTTTCAGTAGCAATGCGTGAACTGATGTTGTTAAGTCAGTCGGTCTGACGCTGTTAACTTTAGTCTGAAGTCATTACAATACCCCGCTTAGCCGGGGTATTTTTTATTGCAGGATTTGTTATGTTCTATCCAGTTGCCAGAAAAGTGTTGTTTAGTTGTGATGCCGAACGCTCACATGATTTTGCCCTTGGCAGTTTAAAGCGCTTGGCAAATACGCCGCTGTCTGCGTTATGGCGGCAACAGTTGGTCGCCAAACCGAAAACGGTAGCCGGTATCCGCTTTGAAAATCCGGTTGGTCTGGCCGCAGGGCTGGATAAAAATGCTGATTGTATTGCTGCCTTTGCCCAGATGGGCTTTGGTTTTCTGGAAGTGGGTACCGTGACGCCAAGGCCACAGGAGGGCAACCCGAAACCACGGATGTTCCGCTTGCCGCAGGCTGAAGCCATTATTAACCGCATGGGTTTTAATAATAAAGGCGTCGATTATCTGGTTAACAATGTCAAACACAGCCAGTTTAAAGGCGTACTAGGCATTAATATCGGCAAGAATAAGGACACGCCAAACGAACAGGGCAAAGACGACTATGTGCACTGTATGCGTAAGGTTTATCCCTATGCCAGCTATATTACGGTCAATATTTCATCGCCCAATACCCCCGGTCTGCGCGACCTGCAATTCGGTGAAGCGTTATTTGATTTATTACAAAGCGTTAAGAATGAACAGTTAGATTTGCAGGCACACTATGATAACTATGTGCCAGTCTTTGTAAAAATCGCGCCGGATATGGACAGCGTCGCGGTAGAGCAGGTGGCAGAGACCTTACTGCGCAGTAAAATGGATGGCGCCATTGCCACCAATACCACCCTGGATCGTAGCCTGGTAGCTGGATTAAAATATGCGGACGAAGCCGGTGGCTTAAGTGGCAAGCCAGTGCAACAGCGTAGCACAGCGGTATTAACCCAGCTGCGCCAGGCTGTCGGCAAAGATTTTCCGATTATTGGTGTTGGCGGGATCCATGATGTCAGCTCTGCCCAACAAAAACTGGCGGCGGGCGCCGACTTGTTGCAGCTGTATACCGGTTTTATCTACGGCGGGCCGGCGCTGGTAAAATCAATCGTTGATGCGTTATAAAGATCCGTCGCTGATCAACATTTTTTAGACATAAATAATCTTTAACTTTTTGATCAGCGTGCTATATTAGTGCTAATTACTGCGTAGTCTGACCAGATTTAGGAGAGCGATGTTAACGCCGTCAGAGCAATGGACCTGGTATTACTGCCCACAGCAAGATCGGCTGCTACTGGATATTGATGACCAGTTGCAGTTTAGCTCTGAGCTGTCTGCTGCCAACCTGAATGACAAACCCGTCCGCCAGCCATTTTCACTGGCGGAAGCGGAAGCGTTCTGGCGTTTTCATGAAGCGCTGCAGCCAGTCATTGTTGATGATGCCCTGCGCTTTGAACTCTGTTTACATGCCCTTGCTAATCGTTACCGGCAACTGAGTGCCCATAAAAGCTGGTATTTCGCGACCCAGCGGGCGCAGGATAGCGGTTTGTATCAATTGGTGCAGTTGCAAGGTAGAGATACCTTACTGGCTTTGGTTGTGGCCTCGGATCTGGAATGTGTCGAATGCTTGTTGCTTGAAGACGGCGAGTCTTTAGCCGGCAAACAGCTTAGCCGCCATACCGTGATCCGCGTGCTGCGCAACCGCGCCTTGCCGACTGAGGTTGATGTCGGTTATGCCCGTACCGCCTGATGCGGTCACATACTCAACTGCAGACACAGTGTTAGGCCGCTCTGAGCTGGCTGTCACCGCATGTTAAAAATCAAATCTCTGTTACAGCAAGCCTTTGCCCGGCAGCCATTGGTTGACGGCAGGCGGGTGGGCGGCCTTAGTAAAAGGCGCCGCTTTTTGCTGTTGCTGTTAGCCTTATTCCACCTTTCCGGTGCCTTATCGTCGCTGGATGCCCTGATGTCGTCGCGCACCGCTCAGGGCAGTATCGCCTGGATTATTTCCCTCAATACCTTTCCCTATGCGGCAGTGCCTGCTTATTGGATCTTTGGCCGCAGTCGTTTTCAGGGCTATGTTATCTCGCGTCAGGAAACCGAGCATGAGCTGTTTAACAAGCATCAGTTAAAAGCATCCGGGGTTGAGGATTTTGTATTACACAGCATTCGCGATCGCGGCAGTTTGCAAGCAGTGGAACGCCTGGCCAAGATGCCGTTTTTACGCGGTAACAGCGCGCAACTGCTAATCGATGGCGAGCAAACCTTTGCCAGTATCTTTGACGGTATTCGCCAGGCACAGCAGTATGTGCTGGTGCAGTTCTATATTGTGCGTGATGATCAGCTCGGTCGGCAGTTACAGCAACTGCTGATTGAAAAAGCCCGTCAGGGCGTGCAGGTATACTTTTTATATGATGAAATCGGCAGTTATCGCTTACCGCAAAGCTATTTACGTGCAATGACCGATGCCGGTGTCGCAGTACGGCCTTTTCATTCCACCAAGGGCGCGGGCAATCGGTTTCAGCTGAATTTTCGTAATCACCGTAAAATCGTGATTGCCGATGGTAAACAGGGCTGGTTGGGCGGTTTTAATGTCGGTGATGAATACTTAGGGCAGGTCGCGCGTTACGGCCAGTGGCGGGATACCCATTTAAAACTCACTGGTCCCGGCGTGCTGGCACTGCAATTGTCTTTTGTCGAAGATTGGTATTGGACCGCCGAAACCATCCCGGCGCTTTACTGGCAGGCAGAAGCGGCGGCGCAAGGGGATATCCCGGTATTGATCTTGCCATCGGGGCCAGCTGATCGCTTTGAAACTGCCAGCTTACTGATCCAGCATGCGTTACACAGTGCCAGAGAGCGGATTTGGATCGCCAGTCCGTATTTTGTGCCAGACGAGGGGACCCTGGCGGCACTGAAGCTGGCAGCGCTGCGCGGGGTGGATGTCCGGATCCTGATCCCGGAGCGCACTGATAATCTGCTGGTTACTCAGGCGGCCTACGCCTTTATTGGCCCTTTACTGGATGCTGGTGTTAAAATCTATCGTTATCAGCAGGGCTTTTTACATGCGAAGAGTTTTTTGGTCGATCAGCAGCTCAGTGCTATTGGCACCGTCAATCTGGATAACCGCTCGTTCCGGCTGAACTTTGAAATTACTGCGCTGCTGTTAGATGAGGCGTTTAATGCTGAGGTTGCGACCATGTTTGTTGCTGATTTTCAACGTTCCCGGCAAATGAGCCTGACGGAAATTATTGAACGGCCGTGGTGGCTGCGCGCAGTATCGCGCGCCGCGCATCTGATGGCCCCGGTTTTATAGCACCGATTTTTAGGAGAACACTGTTGGCTGAACATCAGGCCGCCTGGCTAAGTTTTACCGCCCTGTTAAACGACAGTCTGCAACAACAGCAGCTGGTCAAGCTGGTGTTAAGCAAATACCAGGGCACGGAGCCAGCATTACAGCGGCTGGAGGTTACACCGGTACAGTTAAAGGACAGCTGGCAGCTGAAATTTCTGTATCAATATCAAACTAACCATGTGACTAAGAACTACCCGGCAGCGCAGGCAGCGACTGTGCTGGACGGCCTGCTGACAGAGTTTGCGCAAGCTAATCTGCAAAGTACCCGGCATAGCGCGCAACTGTCGAAAAGTAAAAAAGGCAAGTATCTGCTGGCCACTAAGCAACAGGCACAAACGGCCAAAATCGAGAGTCATAACAGAGCCAAGCAACGCTACGTTGAACAAAGCCGGCCATTCTTAACGGCGTTAGGCGTCACCGATAGCCGTGGTGAGATCATTCCGTCGATGTCGAATAAGTGGAAGCAGATCAATAAGTTTATTGAAATTCTCTCCGGCGCAGTAAAAGACACCGGCTTGTTAGAACGCGCCGAGCTGCATGTGGCGGATTTTGGTTCAGGTAAGGCGTATCTGACCTTTGCGATGCATGACTATTTCCGGCATAGCGCCGGCATCGCGGCGCAGGTAACAGGGGTGGAGCTCAGACAGTCGCTGGTTGACCTGTGTAATAACACTGCGACTCAGTTGCAGCTCGATGGCATCCGGTTTGCCCAAGGCGATGTAAAGCATTTTAAAGCGCAGGGCATTAACGTGATGGTGGCGCTGCACGCCTGCGATACCGCCACCGATTATGCTATCCATATGGGTATTCGCACCGGCGCCGAAATTATTATGTGTTCACCGTGTTGCCACAAGGAGATCCGGCCACAGGTGCAGCTACCCGCAGTACTGTCACCCATGTTACAGCATGGTATTCATTTGGGTCAGGAGGCTGAGATGCTGACCGACAGTCTGCGCGCACTGCTGCTGGAGGCCTATGGTTATGATACCAAGGTGTTTGAATTTATTTCACTGGAGCATACCAGTAAAAATAAAATGATCCTGGCGACCCGGCGACAAAAACCAAAACCCCGAGCGCCGATCCTGGCACAGATTGCGGCGTTAAAGCAGTTTTATGGGGTCCGTCAGCACTGTCTGGAGCAACTGCTGCAGCACAGTGCTGATGAAAATGCAGCCGATGAGGTAACTCCGGCAACCTAAAGTGACATCAGTAAACAGCAACAGCACTAGCGCCGCTGTTGCAGGGCATCCACTAACTGTTTTACCGCTTTTATTTGCTCGCCGGCATTAGTCGCGTAATCCTCGCCACTATAGCCCCACCAATCCCAGCAGCCATTCGGGTTAAAGGGCGACATCGCACTTTTCTCAACCTGTGGATACAGGATCACCAGCTGATTGCTATCGGCATATTCGTTCAAGCCGGTATACCGGATAAAGGCATCACCCACCTGGCTGGCGTCCTGACGGCAACCATGAAAACTGACGTGCAAGCGACAGTTGTTACCCGAGGCACAGGCCGTTGGCACATACAGATAACCATACTGTGCTAATTGGCCGCGGGCAGCACTGGCCAGCTGGTGCTGATCAAATTTCAGCAAGGTGCCACTGGTTTTGCTGGCGGCGTCCTGTAGCTCACCAAGCAGATGGGATAGCAATTTGCCAGCAGCGTCATACTCACAGCTGGCAACAAAGGGTGCCTCGGATTTATTACAGTCGGTTAAACCGCTTTTAGCCGTCGGAAAATGATGGGCAAAGGGCTGGTCGTTAACCCATACCAGCTGCTCAGCCGGCAGCCATTGCTGATATTGTTGGTACAGGGCGGCGCTGACTTGCGGCAACACGGTGCTGTCGGCACTCCCGCTAAAGATCCAGACCCTGCTATTTACCAGCGCTGCCGGCGCTGCCAGCTTGCCGGCTTGTTGCTGTTGCTCAAGGTAAGCGTTGATCGCCTGTAGATCCGGTGCGGCGGTTGCCTGATTCATACAGTGTGCTAACGCCTGACGTAAATCATTACGCGCACAGTACACCGGGCCTGCCGCCAGGATGGCCGCACCGGAAACCTCAGGAGCAAACGCCAAATGGAACTGTGCTGCCATGTAGCCGCCGGATGATAACCCCGACACCGTCAGCGACGGTGACAGCTTAAGCTCCGGGACCGCTTGTAAATCGGGAAGAGCGGCCGCCTGAGCCGCGACACTGCACAGCATGGCAGTACTGAAAACACTGGGAATAAAAGGGCGCATAGTCACTCCAAAGGAAATACGCTACCAGCTTAGTTGCTGTGTCACGTCTGGCAATAATGCTTTAGTACAGCTGCTATTGCTGTGGCTGCTGTAAATAGTCCAGATAACGGTTGGTATCCCGCTGTTGCGCTACCTGTTGCCAGATCCTGACAGCAAGATCCGGATTTTGCTGATAAAAGGCCTTACTGAACATCAAATAACCAACCGAGTGGTACACCGGTGTCGGGTAGATCAGCAGCGGTCGCAACAGTAGCTCGGCGGGCTCGACATTGATGCCGTTCAACTCACAGAGCACTGTGGTGGCGTCCACGCGTCCTGAGCTGACTAATTCCAACGCATGGCCAATTGAATCGGCAGATACCTCAATATGGGGGCCGGGCATCGGCAAGGGGCGGTAGCCAAGTGGGCGGGCCAGGGCAAACTCGCGCTGTTGACTCAGTTTCTCCGGTAGCGAACCCTGTTGATGATAAGTCAGACACAGGCTAAAGCTACTCATGGCCAGACTCTCATCGGGTTGACCATCAGGGCGTCGTGGCGCCTGCATATAGTGGTCGCGCTCGCTGGCATATTCCGCTACCAGCGCATCGACCTGATTGGCTTCCAGTTGCGCCAGGCAGCGTAGCCAAGGTTGGCGGATCAGAACTAGCTCGATGTTAGTAGCCTTTGCTACTGCTTGCAGATGCTCGATAGCGGCGCCAGGCTGTGGCGCAGGCAAGTCACCGTGGCCATTATAAAAGGGTAACAGCGGTTTATCTTCATAGCAAAACCGCAGACTGGCGGTATCAGCCATGGCCTTGTTTTGCCAAAGCAGAGTGGTAACCAATAACAGACTAGAATAAAGATACTGCATAGGGCGACCGTTACGGCTGGCCTGGCGGCGCGGCGATAAGCCTTGTCGCGCCGCGGCCACGCGGATCGGACACCGCTTGTGTGCCATCCTGATTAAGCAGGATCAGTTGGATATCGCCTAAGTCCCAGTTTGGCGTATGCAACGAATAACCGCGGGCGGTCAATTCAGCTTGTACCGGTTCAGCCAGAGCTTGCACACTTTCCATCCGGATCTGATCTTTTGGCAGCAGCTGGTGATGAAAGCGGGGCGCGGCCACAGCCTGTTCTGCTGTCATGTTAAAGTCATACAAATTATTCATCACCTGAAAAATACTGGTAAAAATCGTCGAGCCACCCGGCGTACCGATCACCAGCTCCGGTTGATTATCTTTTAACACTATAGTCGGTGTCATCGAAGACAGCATACGTTTACCCGGTGCTATGGCGTTAGCATCGCTGCCGACCACGCCAAAAGCATTAGGCACGCCAGGCTTGGCAGAAAAGTCATCCATTTCGTTATTCAATAGAAAACCAGCACCGCTGACTACCACACCACTGCCATAATCCAGATTCAGAGTGTAGGTATTGGAGACGGCATTGCCGGCATGATCAACAATCGAAAAGTGCGTGGTTTGCTCTGATTCCAGCCCTGGTTTAATGGTCTCAGTGGCCGATATTGTCCTGGGATTGATCTCCTGAGCCCGCCGGGCCAGATAGTCAGGTGCCAGCAGTTTTTGGGTGGGTACCTCGGTAAAGGCCGGATCGCCCAGATAGTCGGCCCGATCGGCAAATACCCGTTTCGCAATCTCAGCCATCAGGTGTACATACTGGGCGGAGTTGTGTGCAACATCTTGAAAATGTTGTTGATTCAGCTCTTTGAGCGTCAGTAACTGCTGTAAGGCAATTCCGCCTGAACTGGGGGGCGGTGCGGTGATAAGCTGCCGGTCACGCCAGCGCGTTACCAGAGGGGTACGCCAGACTGCTTGATAGGCAGCCAGATCGTCCATTGAGATCAAGCCACCACCACGCTGCATTTCGGCAACAATCAACTCAGCGGTTTTGCCCTGATAAAAGTCGCTGGGGCCCTCGGCAGCCAGGCGTTTTAACGTCGCGGCCAGCTCAGCTTGCACAAAGCGTTCACCCGGCTGCATCTTGCCAAAGTAAGCAACAAAATTGGTTTTACCGGCAAAGCGTTGCAGCATATCGCCTTCATACAGATAGGCTTTGTCTGGCACGATAAAGCCCTGCTCAGCCAGTTGGATCGCCGGCGCCAGCAGTTCTGGCCAGCTCTTACTGCCAAATAATTGATGCAATTGCCACATGCCCATCACCGTGCCCGGCACCCCAGACGCCTGATGGCCAATTAAACTGAGGTTTTCAATCACCTCACCTTCGGCATTCAGGTACATATCGCGGTGCGCTCTGGTGGGTGCGGTTTCCCGGTAATCCAGGAAATAGGCCTTGCCATTAAACCATAAGGTCAGAAAGCCACCCCCGCCCAGGTTACCTGCTTCTGGATAGGTGACTGCCAGGGTAAAGGCAGTGGCAACAGCGGCATCGACCGCATTACCACCCTGGCGCAAGATTTCGGCCGCCACTTGTGCACCATACTGATCCGGGCTGGCCACGGCGGCGGTGAGCTGCTGTGTTTTGGTTGTCGCGTTAAGGTTAAGACTTGCCAGAATAAGGCAACTGATCAGGCTGATTTGACGCAATAACATAGGCAGGGATCGGCTTGTTAACTTAAAACCAAACCTTAGCATCAGCCGCATGGAAAATAAACCATGAAAAAAAGGCGCCACAGAGCGGGGCGCCAAGCGTCAGGTTTACGCAGTACGTATAACAACAGGCCCTAGTCTAACGCGCTGCTGCAGCGGCTCCTTGATCCAACGCAATAAAAGTACCATCAGCCGGAATAAGTTGCTCTGCGTCTGATAATGTCTTACAACATTCAGCAACCTTTTTATATCCGGAGTCGAATCATGAAATACCAATCTCTGTTAGCTGCGCTTTGTCTCGTTCCTGCTTTGTCTTTTGCTGCTGCACCATCCGGTATTGTGATCCACGGTGGTGCCGGTACCATCAACAAAGCTCAGCTTACCGATACCCAGCGCCAGGCTTATGAGGCAACCTTAAAGCATGCCGCGGAACAGGGTTATGCTGTGTTGCAACAAGGTGGTAGCAGCCTGGATGCGGTAACCCGCGCCGTAATGATTCTGGAAGACTCGCCGCTGTTTAATGCAGGCAAGGGCGCGGTTTATACCTATGATGAAAGCCATGAGCTGGATGCCTCTATTATGCAAGGGCAAGACCGGCAGGCCGGCGCCATTGCCGGTGTCAGTACCATCAAAAATCCGATCTTGCTGGCGCGGGCAGTGATGGAACAATCCGAGCATGTGATGCTCGCCGGTGCCGGCGCTGAGGCCTTTGCCGATACTCTTAAGCTGGAGCGGGTACCGAACAGCTATTACAACACTGAATTTCGCTATGAGGCATTAAAACGCGCGAAACAAGCACTGCAACCACAGCCACATCAGGCGGCCATTCCCTTTGACCCAGCCTGGCGTATGGGCACCGTTGGCGCTGTGGCGATTGATAAGGCCGGTAATCTGGCGGCCGCGACTTCAACCGGTGGCATGACCGCCAAACGCTATGGCCGGATTGGCGATGCGCCGGTGATTGGTGCCGGTAATTTTGCCGACAACCAAAGTTGTGCGGTCTCCGCCACCGGCCATGGTGAGTATTTTATCCGTTATCAGGTTGCTTCAGATATCTGCGCCAGAGTGAAATATCAAGGTAAAACGGCCAGTGCGGCGGCAACGGAAGTGATGGCTGAGCTGGCACAAGTCGGTGGCACGGGTGGTGTCATAGTCGTGGATCCGCAAGGGCGCTTAAGCTGGGCCTTTAATACCGAAGGTATGTACCGGGCGATGCTGGGCGATACGACACCACTTAAAGTTGAGATTTTTCAAGCCGAATAACGCGTGAATAGCAGGCAAAGCGGCGGTTCATCGTCTAATCTTAACTAAGCGGTTGCGGGAAGTCCGGTGTAACAGGATTGCGGCAACCGCACTTTGTATTAAGAAGATAAGGGGGACGCATGGACTTACTAAAAGTTGCCGACTATATGAACCGTCATCCGGTGACCTTTGATGCTGAAATGCCAGTGGAAATGGCGGTGGATCGGCTGATTAAAGGCCGGCAAACCGGTGGCCCGGTGATTGATGCGCAGCGCAAAATTATAGGTTTTATCTCCGAGCAGGATTGCTTGGCACGGATGCTGATGTCGACTTATCATGACCAGCAGGCCGCGCGGGTCAGTGATGTGATGCGGACCGAGGTGCTGACGGTAAAAGAGTACGACGGCATTATCGATCTGGCGCAAACCATGTTAAAAGCCAAACCCAAGCTCTACCCGGTGGTTGATGATAACGGTCATCTGCTGGGGATTATTACCCGCTCTGATGTGTTAGGTGCCATAGATAAAGAACTACACTCGCACTATAGCAAAGCGGGTTAGCGTATAACTGGCTAGCGGTAAAGCGAAGCATGACGCAAGAAAGCTGGCGCTAAGGCTGCAGTAGCGTTGCACTCCTAACCCCTAACTTGATAGCATTGCGCCCTCTGAAAGCTGAGGGCGCTAACTTGTCTGTCGAAACACCATCCACTGTCTCCACCTTGTCGGCCCAAATCGGTCAGTGTCTGCTGCAAGATCAATTCCGGCTGCGCCGTAAACTGGCCCAGCTAAAACAGCTGTCACCAGAGCAAGCTGCGGCGCAACTGAGCAAACTTGAGGCGCAAATTGCCCAGTCCTCTGCGCTACGTGCTGCTAGGCTCTCTGCCATGCCGAAGTTAAGCTATCCGGCTGAGCTGCCGGTGGTGGCGAAAAAAGATGAAATTAAAGCTGCTATTGCCGCGCATCAGGTGGTGATTATTGCCGGCGAAACCGGCTCCGGTAAAACCACGCAAATTCCGAAAATCTGTCTGGAACTGGGGCGGGGTGTGGCCGGCACGATAGGCCATACCCAGCCCAGGCGTTTGGCGGCGCGCAGTGTTTGTGCCCGCCTGGCGGAAGAGCTGCAATGTCAGGTTGGCCAGCAAATTGGTTATAAAATTCGCTTTGGTGATCATACTAATCAGCAAACGCTGGTTAAATTGATGACCGACGGTATCTTGCTAACCGAAATGCAGCAAGACCGCTTTTTAAACCAATACGACACCATCATTATCGATGAAGCGCACGAGCGCAGCCTGAATATCGACTTTCTGCTGGGCTACTTAAAACAGTTATTACCACGTCGGCCGGATCTGAAGCTGATTATTACTTCAGCCACCATCGATCCTGAGCGTTTTTCGCGGCATTTTTTCGATGCCCCCATTATTGAAGTCTCAGGCCGCACCTATCCGGTAGAAGTACGTTACCGACCCTTTACCGAGCAGGATGATAAAGATGGCGACCAGCTGCAGGGTATTTTTGATGCGGTAGAAGAGCTGTATCGCGAGCCGCCGGGCGATATTCTGATTTTCTTAAACGGTGAGCGGGAAATTCGTGATACCGCCGATGCGCTGGAAAAACTAAAGCTGCCGCATACCGAAGTGTTACCCTTGTATGCACGCTTAAGTGCAGCAGAGCAAAACCGCATTTTTCAAACGCATGCAGGGCGGCGGATTATTTTATCGACCAACGTCGCCGAAACCTCGCTTACTGTGCCGGGCATTCGCTATGTGATCGATCCGGGTACGGCGCGTATTTCGCGATACAGCTACCGCTCCAAGGTACAGCAACTACCGATCGAAGCCATTAGTCAGGCCAGTGCCAATCAGCGCAAAGGCCGCTGTGGCCGGGTCGCGGCGGGGATCTGTATCCGGCTTTACAGCGAAGAGGATTTTTTAGGCCGGCCGGAATTTACCGATCCGGAAATTCTGCGCACTAACCTCGCGTCAGTCATTATGCAGATGCTGGCACTGGGACTGGGTGATATCGAAGCCCTTCCATTTTTGCAAAAACCAGACAGCCGCTTTGTTAACGACGGCATCAAGTTGCTGGAAGAGCTGGGCGCGATCCCACAGCAACGTAGCAAGCAACAGCTCAGTTTAACGCCATTAGGCAAAACACTGGCGCGTTTACCAATAGACCCCAGGCTTGCAAGGATGGTGCTGGCAGCCAGCGAGCAGGGCGCCTTACAGCAAGTATTGGTGATTGTTGCTGCCTTATCCATTCAGGACCCGCGCGAGCGGCCGCTGGATAAGCAACAAAAAGCCGATGAGCTGCACGGCCGCTTTGCTGATCCGGATTCCGATTTTAGCAGCTGGTTAAAGCTTTGGGATTACCTGCAACAACAGCAGGAGGCGCTGAGCAACAACCAGTTTCGCCGGTTGTGTAAGCAAGAGCTGCTAAATTATTTACGGGTACGGGAGTGGCAGGATCTGGTGGCTCAGCTGACTCAGGTCGCGCAGGAGCAACAGCTTAGCTTTAACGCCAATCCGCCGGGCTATCAGGCTATTCACAGCGCGATCTTAACCGGCTTGCTGGGGCAAATCGGCAGTAAAGACAGCGATGCTGACTATCTGGGGCCACGGCAAACCCGCTTTTATGTATTCCCCGGCAGCCATCTGTTTAAGCGCAAACCGAAATGGATTATGGCGGCCGAATGGGTTGAAACCAGCCGCTTGTATGCGCGTACAGTAGCGAAAATTGAACCAGAATGGATTGAGCCGTTGGCGGCGCATCTGGTTACTCGTAGCTACAGTGAACCACATTGGGAAAAGAAAAAAGGCGCTGTGGTGGCTTATGAACAGGTCGCGCTGTACGGCGTGATTATCGTGGGTAAAAGACCGGTACTGTATAGCCGGATTGACGAGGCGGTATCACACCAGCTGTTTATCCGCGAAGCCCTGGTCAATGGCGAACTGGGCTTAAATGAAGCCTTTTTAAGTTACAACCAGCAACAAATCAGTAAGGTGCAGGAGCTGGAAGAAAAATCCCGCCGCCGCGATATCCTGGTAGACGAAGATGCGCTGGCCGCGTTTTACACCGAACGTATCCCGCAGTGGGCGAATAACCGTATCGACTTTAGCAAATGGTGGAAAAAAGCCCGCCAGACGCAGCCAGCGTTACTGAATTTTGACCCAGAGCTGCTGTATCAGCGCGATGCCTCTGATATCAGTGCCGAGCGCTTCCCGGAAAGCTGGCGCCAGGGCAATTTAACGCTGCCGCTGGAGTATCATTTTGCCCCCGGTGAGCCGGATGATGGCGTCAGCGTGTTGATCCCACTGGCACTATTAAACCAGGTCGAAGAGCAGGGCTTTGACTGGCAGATCCCGGCGCTGCGCCATGAGCTGTTAGTGGCGCTGATCAAATCGCTGCCTAAGCAATACCGGCGCAACTTTGTCCCAGCGCCGAATTATGCCGATGCCTTAATGCAAAGCCTGACCCCCTTTAGCGAGCCACTGCTGACTGCGATTAGCAGCAAGTTAAAGCGCATGTCAGGCATAACTATCCCTGACGATGCCTGGCAGTTAACAGAGTTACCGGCGCATCTGAAAATAAATTTTAAAATTGTCGATGAGCGTAAGCTGGTGGCGCAGGGGCGCTCTTTGGCGCTACTGAAACAGCAATTACAGGGCGCAGTGCAGCAAAGCCTGAGTGAAGTGGCTGAGCAGGGTATTGAGCAGGAGCAACTGACCGAATGGAGTTTTGGCGAGCTGCCCAAAGAGTATATTAAGCTGCAGGCCGGTTTTGAAATTAAAGCCTTTCCTGCGTTGGTCGACGCCGGTCAGAGCGTTGCCATTAAGCTGCTGGATAATCCACTGCGGGCAGAGCAGGAGCATATTAAAGGCTTACGGCGCCTGGTGCTGCTGAATGTACCCTCACCGGTAAAATATCTGCAGGAGTCGTTACCGAACAAAGCCAAGCTGGGTCTGTACTTTAATCCCTTTGGTAAGGTGCTGGAGCTGATCGATGATTGTATCGCTGCGGCAACGGACGCCTTGATCCGCCAGCAATTACCGGTGCAGGACAAAGTCGCCTTTGAGCGGTTACGCGAAACGCTACGCGCTGAGCTGAATGAGCGGGTACGGCAGATCGCATTGCAGGTGGAACAAATTTTAACGGTCTATCACGATATTCAAAAACGCTTAAAAGGTAAGGTGGATCTGGCACACTTTCAGGCGCAGGCCGATATTAAACAGCAGTTAGAGCAGCTGATTTTTAAAGGCTTTGTCAGTCAACATGGTGCTGCAAGACTGGATGATTTAAAACGTTATTTGCAGGCAATGTTAAAGCGGCTGGAAAAGCTCCCGGTCGATCCTAACCGTGACCGTTTATTGATGCACGAGTATCAGAAGGCTGAACAGGCTTATCAGAATTTACTTGGTAAATATGCCGGTCAGGCCATTCCGGAGCCGGTCAGTCAGATCCGCTGGATGCTGGAAGAGCTCAAGGTGTCACAGCATGCGCAGCAGCTGGGTACCCCTTATCCGATTTCGGTAAAGCGTATTTTGCATGCGGTGCAGGAGCTTAAATAATAAACTTGCGTCGTCGCCACAGCTTGCTAAGATGATGCAAAGCGTAGCGAAGGAGTTGTATATGCCACACAGGAATGATAACCGCCACTTTTACCGCATGATGGTCAACGCCGAGGTAAAGGTGATGATCAACGACCCTGAGGCCGCCCGGGTAATAGACGGGGTGTGTCGCGACCTTAGCGCCTCAGGGATGGCGGTGGAGATCGATGAACCGCTGGAAATGGGTACTTTGGTAAGGATCCGGTTAGAGTCGCCGGATGCCAGTGTCGCGCCGCTGGATGCGACGGCTAAGGTGATGCGTTGCAGTCAGGAAAGTGAAGATTGCTATCAGTTAGGGCTGGCGTTCCTCGATCTGAATTAGCCAAAGCCCATAGCGGTTTGAGCGGCTGCCCAGAGCGGGCAGCCCGGTATTGTTAATAGATCTTACAGATCAAGCCTTTCAGATAGTAACCTTCAGGGTAGAAACTGGCGACCGGATGATCGCTGTCTTGTTGTAAGCGTTCGATAAATAAGCAATCTCGTTTCGCATCCAGTGCCGCATCGGCGACCACCTTCTGGAATAAGCCCTCTTCCATTAAGCCGGAGCAGGAAAAGGTAAACAACAGACCACCTGGCTTCACCAGTTGCATCGCGACCCGGTTAATATCCTTGTAGCCACGACAGGCACTGTTAAGCTGGGCTTTGTTGTCTGCGAACTTCGGCGGGTCTAGCACCACGATATCAAAGGTTTTGCCTTGCTCCTGATACTGACGCAGCAGTTTAAACACATCGGCTTTCTGATTACTCAGTTTACTTAGATCTAACTGATTAAGTTCGGCATTACGCGCCGCGGTTTCTAGTGCCAGCTCAGACAGATCGACATTGGTCACCTGTTTGGCACCGCCCATTAAGGCTGCCACGCCAAAGGTGCCGGTATAGCTAAAGCAATTTAAAATCTCGGCGTCCTTAGCAAAACGGCGCAGCGCCGCCCGGTTTACCCGCTGATCCAGATAAAAGCCGGTTTTATGGCCGTTAACCACATCGACGACCAGCGTCATACCGTGCTCTTTAATCAGCACCTCACCACTGTCACGTGGTAAATGCAGCCAGCCGGTTACCAGCGGCAGGCCTTCTTTTTTGCGCACATCCACATCGGAGCGCTCGTAAATACTGTGCTCCGGGAATACCTCCAGCAGCGCAGCGACCAACTGTTTACGCTTGGCATCGGCACCGGCAGAGAGTAGCTGCACTACCAACACATCCTGATATTTATCAATAGTAATACCTGGCAGACCATCTGACTCCGCAGCCACTACCCGTAGCCCATTAGTCTGCTCTGTGTTGAACAAGCTCAGCCGCAGTTGCCAGGCGCGCTGCAGACGTTGCTTAAAAAACGCCTGGTCAATCTGTTCGTGTTGTTGAAAGCTCCAGATCCGAGCACGAATTTGCGATGCAGGTGAGTAGGCTGCCCAGGCCAGCCATTCGCCTTTGCTACTGACGACCGCAACGGTATCGCCACGATTTGGCGTATTATGGACTTTGGCAATGGCGTTAGAAAAAATCCATGGGTGTTTGCGATTAAGGGCTTTTTCACGGCCCTCGGCCAGGATCACCGCCGGTACGCTGCTATTATTCATATCTGGTAGGTCGCTATGCTAGACTAAAGGCCGCATTTTAGAGAAGACGCAGCGAAAGCTAAAGCAAAATCGGCAAGTGTCCGCCGCTTTCGCTACACAGCCGATATAGGAATCTTATGGCGCACATACTCCCTGCCAACATGCAAGCGGTAACCGTTGTGGAGCCGGGCAAACACAGTCGCTTAAGCTGGCAACCCAGTGCGCTGCCGCAACTGGCTGGCGGCGAGTTGTTACTCAAGGTCGCAGCCTTTGGCATTAACCGGGCTGATTTAATGCAGCGTCAGGGGTTGTACCCGCCGCCGGCCGGGGATAGTCCGGTGCTGGGGCTGGAGGCGGCAGGAACTGTTGTTGCGGTTGCCGATCACAGCTTAGCCGGTTGGCTTGGACAACCGGTGTTTGGCCTGGTGAATGGCGGGGGCTATGCCGAGTATGTCCGGATCCCGGCTGCACAAGCTATGCCTGTGCCCCAGGGCTGGACTTTTGAGCAAGCAGCCGCTACCGCTGAAACTTTTCTTACCGCCTATCAGCTGTTATTTATGCTTGGTGCAGCCGATACCGGACAACGGGTGTTGATCCATGCCGGCGCCAGTGGCGTCGGCACCAGCGCAATCCAATTGGCAAAGACCCGTGGCTTGCAGGTCGCCGTGACCGTAGGCACCGAAGAAAAAGCGACGTTCTGCCAGCAGTTAGGCGCTGATCTTAATATCAATTACCGGCAACAGGATTTTGCAGAGGTGTTAAGCACAGCCTGGCCTGAAGGGATTGACCTGGTATTGGATCCGGTGGCGGGCAGTTATCTGAACGCCGAAGCTACGTTATTGGCGATGGATGGCAAAATTATTATCTATGCCATGATGGGGGGGCGCAAAATACCGGAGTTTGACCTGAGTTTGTTGTTTAAAAAACGTGGCCAGCTGCTATGCTCAACGTTACGTAATCGTAGCGCAGCCTATAAAGCACAGTTAACCCGGTTATTTAGCGCTGATTTTGCTGCCATGCTGGCTGAAGGAAAGATCAAACCGGTGTTAACCGGCGTATATAAACCGGAGCAGTTGGAGCAAGCACATCAGTTGCTTGCCAGTAATCAGACCGTGGGTAAGTTAGTTGTGAGTTTTATCGAGTAACCCGGTTCTATCGAGCCACTATGGAATTAAGCTGAGGAAAGAAGTCAGGATGCCACCAAGTTTTGGAAAAGCGGCTTACGCCAAAGTTATTCAACGGCTGGTTGAGCGTATTTATAACCAAAGTCCGTTACAGGATTCGTTATATGAGCAGGCGGTGCAGTGGTTTGCTGAAAAAGCACTGCGCGATCAGAAGTCGGCCGAATTAGAGCAGCAATTATTTTTATTTGAAAGCCGGCATCAACAAGCAAAAAAGGGCGAACAGGCAGCGATTGCGCGTAATCTGAAGCAGGCCGAGGATCAACATAAGACCTTTAGTGAGGACCTCGAAGAGAGCCGGTTTCTGCGCTACAACGAATTGTTTTTACTATGCCGTGATATTTTATCAATCTGTCAGGGTGAGAGCTTTAGCGATACCAACAGCTACTCCGCCAAGATGCTCGGCACCATCCAGTTAATCTGCCCAACCCGTGGGCGCAATATCGCCAAGGAGAATCAGAAAGCCCGCCACCTGTATAAAGCCGTATTAAGTTTACGCCTGTTAGACCGGTTGGTGATTGATGGCATGATTGACCATCCCTTTATTATGGAGCGTTATGAGGAGGGGAAGGCTATCCCTTATAACGATGAAACGGAATACCATCCCTATCGTGATGATGTGCATGTACCGGTGTTGATGGCCGCTTTATTGCAGGATATCGGGCGTTGTCATCCAAGCTGCCAGGCGATCTTAAAAGGCCCGGACGGCTCCTTTGATGAGTTCCGCGAGCTGGATGCCGAAGAGCGCAATACCTTTTTGCAGACCAGTTATACTGAGGCGCTGAGCTATGTCCAGGATGCACTGACCACTGGCCGCTATCTGGGGCGCAGTAAAGAGGAACGGGATCGTTTTGTCCAGGGCGAAATTGAAAAGCGTGAGCTGATCCAGTTGCTACTAAAACAGGCGGTCAGGCCGCAGGATATTATGGGCAGTATTCTGCGTATTCCGCAGATTTATACCGGTATGGTGTTATCAACCCGGCAAAACTATAACTACGAGGATTTACCGAAGGCGGCACTGTTACTGGAAAAAACCGCTGAGCAGGGCAAACTGAGTAAAAATGCGGTGGCAGCTTTTCTGCGGATTGCCGGCATGTTTCCGCAAGGCTATGGCATTACCTATATCCCGAAAGACTCGGATGGTAATGATATGGAGCGTTATGAGTACGCCATTGTCACCGGCCTTTATCCGCCGGATTTTCGAAAAGCCATCTGCCGGATTGTTACCTACAGCCTGACCTATCAGGCATCGGCGCGTGGCTGTGTGGTGAGCCCGGATAATAATCTGTATTTTCCGCAGGCGCGTCGGAAACTGGAAATTGTACCGGAGGAACGCTTGCTGGATATTTTGCGTAAGCTGGTGTACAACTTTGAGGAGCGGATGGCATCGCCATTATTACCGCGTTGCTGGCATCCGGATGATTACTTCCTGAATCAGAAGAACCAGAATCTGTGGAACAAGGCGGAAATGGTGCAAAACTAACCAGATGCCGCCTGCAACAAGCCCAACAACTTACTCAGCTGTTGGGCTTTTTCTTTGTGCCGCCGCACGCTCCAGCAGACTTTGACTGTCCTGGGCCGTGGCTTGGTTGGCAGTGCCCGGCGCCGCTGTAGTGTCCTTACGGTGTTGCTCCTCAGCCGCTGGATCAGGCGTTGCTGCCATTGGCTTTATCTCAACTGGTTCAACGTCAGCGCTGTCGCTGGCCGCGAGCGGCGTAGTCGTTGCCTCGACAGTTGCCCCGGTAGTGCTGTTAGTAGCCAAATTGTCTGCGGCAACATGCTCGGTCTGAGTATCGCACTGTGGATCGGCCTCTGCAGTATGTTGGCTACTGTTACTGGCAGCCGGCTCGTCCAGCATTTGCTCTTTCACCAGTTGCTCATCAACCCGCGGGTCCAGTGCTGCAGCTAGCGGTGATGACACCAGATCGCCTGAGGCGAGCTGATAATCTGAGGGTTGCTGCTCGGCCAGCAGCCGCTTGGCCATTTTCTGGTTATAGTTAACCCGGGCTAAGCGCAGGAACAGGATCAGACAGCATACCGCCATATAGCCATACAGCATGGCATTACCGAGCATTTGCATCAGAAAAGAGGCCACCAACGGCCCCAGAGTGGCACCAATGCCAAAGGTCAGCAGGATAGTCGCCGACAGCGCCACCCGTTCCGGTTGTTCGATATTCTGATTAGCCAGTGCTGTGGCCAGCGGATATAGCGTAAAGGCCAGAATGCCGAAGCAAAAGGTGGCGATCAGCAGTGCCAGGCCTTTAAGTGGTAGCAGTGCGATCACTAACACTAAAATGCCGAGCAGGGCGCTGTTAAAGCGCAACAAGCGGCTACGTGGAATACGGTCCGATAGTTTACCCATCGGCCACTGGGCTAATAAACCTGCCAGAATAGTAGCCGACATAAAGCTGGCAACCTCGGCTGTACCCATTCCATTACTGGCGGCAAAGGCGGGCGCCAGACCATAAAAAGAACCGGAAATCCCGCCAGCGATCAAAATTGTGGTCAGGGATTGCGGCACCTTGCGCCAGAACGGCAAAATTTTCAGCGGCGCTGGGTGCATAGGCTGTGGGTGAATACGGCGGGTTAGCGCTATTGGCACGATGCAAAGTGCATAACAAATGCCAATCAATAACAGCGGTTGCAGTCCCAGCTCAGGGAAGAACGACAGTACGGTTTGCCCGGCCACCATCCCCATATAGGAGACAATCATATAACCGGCAAAGACACTGCCACGCTGGCTGCTATCTGCCTGCTCGTTTAACCAGCTTTCCAGCACCATATACATACACATCATGCCGGTACCGACGATTAACCTGAGTATCAGCCAGATACTGAGCACATCGGTTAAGGCATGGCACAGCGCTGACGCTGTTACAATGCCGGCACTGGCAACAAAGGTACGGATATGGCCAACCCGGGCAATCAGCTTATGACCGACTTTCGAGCCGACGACCAGCCCGAAGTAGTAAGCCGACATCATGCCACCGATCCACAGTTGTTCGACACCATCCCGGCTTAAAGATAATGCCAGGTAGGTAGTTAACAAACCTGATCCCAGCACCATAATCAGGGTGCTGGAGAACAGTGACGAAAAACTGCGAAACGGTGAGGCCATCCGAAGCTCCTGTAAACGACTTTATTTAACGCGCATACCTGCGGTGGCGCCCTGATCCGGTGTCAACAGGAAGATATCGCTGCCGCCTGGGCCTGCGGCCAGTACCATGCCTTCGGATAAACCAAAACGCATTTTGCGCGGAGCCAGGTTGGCCACCATCACCGTTTGCCGGCCAACCAGACTCTCTGGCGTGTAAGCGGCTTTAATACCGGCAAACACCTGCCGGGTTTCGCCGCCGCCGATATCAAGTTGCAGTTGTACCAGTTTGTCGGCGCCTTCCACCGGCTTGGCATCGATAATAGTCGCGACCCGCAAGTCTATCTTGGCAAAGTCATCAATGCTGATGGTATCGCTAATGGGTTCCCGTTCGCCGCTAACAACTTTAACCTCAGCCTTAGCTGTTTCAGCTTTAGCGACTGCAACCGGCTCAGCAGTAGGTTGTAAGTTCTCTTTTGAGGCATCGACCATGGCTTGCACTTTTACCGGATCGACGCGCTGCATCAGCGCCTTGAAGGGGTTAATCGCATGATTTAACAGTGGCTCACGGTAATTGGCCCACAGCAGTTCGGTATTTAAAAAGGCTTCACTGTCGCTGGCCATTTTCGGCAACACCGGCTTTAAATAATGCATTAACACGCGGAACAGATTCAGGCCCATTGAGCACACCTCATGCGCCTCCTGCTGCTTGCTGTCATCTTTTACCAGCACCCAGGGCGCCTTAGCATCGATATACTGATTGGCTTTATCGGCCAGCGCCATAATATCGCGGATGGCCCTGGCAAATTCCCGCTGCTCATAGCTTTGCGCAATGCTGTCCCCAGCGTTAATAAAGTCGGCGAACAGCTCCGGCTCACTCAGGCTGGCGGAAAGCTTGCTGTCAAAGCGCTTAGTAATAAAACCGGCGCAGCGACTGGCGATATTCACCACTTTACCTACCAGATCGGCGTTAACCTTCTGGGTAAAGTCTTCCAGATTTAAGTCAAGATCGGTAATGCCGCTGGTTAGCTTAGAGGCGAAGTAATAGCGCAGATATTCCGGATCCAGATTATCCAGATAGGTACGGGCCTTGATAAAGGTACCACGTGACTTGGACATCTTGGCGCCATTTACCGTGACAAAACCATGGGCAAAGATGGCATTGGGTTTGCGGAAACCCGCGCCGTGCAGCATCGCCGGCCAGAACAGACTATGGAAGTAGATAATATCTTTACCGATAAAATGATAGACCTCGGCGTCAGAATCCGGCGCCCAGTAGCTGTCAAAATCGATACCGGCTGTTTCACACAGGTGTTTAAAGCTGGCCAGATAGCCAATAGGTGCATCCAGCCACACATAAAAGAACTTACCTGGTGCGCCCGGAATTTCAAAGCCAAAATAAGGCGCATCGCGGCTGATATCCCAGCGCTGCAGGCCATCTTTAAACCATTCCTGCAGTTTGTTAGCCATTTCATCCTGCAAGGCACCGCTACGGGTCCAGTCCTGCAGCATCTGGGCAAAGGCCGGTAAATCAAAGAAGTAGTGTTCACTGTCTTTCAGAATTGGCGTGGCGCCGGATACGACCGAGCGCGGGTTCTTTACTTCGGTGGGGCTGTAGGTGGCACCGCAGACATCGCAGCTATCACCGTTCTGATCCAAAGCACCGCATTTCGGGCAATCGCCTTTAACAAAGCGATCCGGTAAAAACATTTCTTTTTGCGGGTCGTACAGCTGGCTGATGGTATCGCGCTTGATGTAACCGCCATCATTTAAACGCTGGTAAATCAGGTTGGCAAAGTACCGGTTTTCGTCACTGTGCGTAGAGTGATAATGATCAAAGGCGATACCAAAGCCGGCGAAATCGGCCATATGCTCAATTTTGGTTTGCGCAATCATCTGCTCCGGCGTGATGCCTTGTTGCTGCGCTTTTAGCATAATAGGGGTGCCGTGCGCATCATCAGCACAGACGTAGTAACACTGGTGACCGCGGGCTTTCTGAAACCGTGACCAGATGTCGGTTTGAATATATTCCAGCAGGTGTCCGAGGTGAATAGGGCCATTGGCATAGGGTAACGCACTGGTGATCAGAATTTTCCGGCTCGACATTGACGATTGCTCTTGAGAATAAATAACTGAAAAGATATGAACTAATGATACTATAACCGGCATTAAATCGCATCCGCACAAGCGGCGTTTCCCAACGATTTGTCAACAAAAGCGATTAGTTTACAAAAAAGCCTTTTAACGGAGTGACCATGTTTAACTGGCTAAAAGAGAAAACTCAGGCAGCAGGACAGCCCGAGCCGGACGCGAACGAGCTAAGCGGGGTTATTGAGGCCTTAAGAGCCAGACCCGGTGCTTTTAAGTCGATTAAAACCATAGTAATGGTGGCATCGGGTAAGGGCGGGGTAGGCAAATCTACCACCTCCGCTAACCTGGCGATGGCACTGGCAGCAATGGGCGTGCGCACCGGCCTGTTAGATGCCGATATTTATGGACCTTCGGTACCCACGCTATTTGGTTTAACCGGTGAGAAAGTCACGTCCCCGGATAATAAATTAATGCATCCGCTACAGGCGCATGGTGTCTGTTTGCAGTCGATTGGCTTTTTGGTTGACCCGGAGCAGGCGTCAGTCTGGCGCGGCCCGATGGCCAGCCAGGCGTTATTGCAGTTACTGAATGAAACCCTGTGGCCTGAACTGGATATCCTGCTGGTGGATATGCCGCCCGGCACCGGTGATATTCAGCTCACCATTTCGCAAAAGCTGCCGGTAACGGGCGCTGTTGTGGTGACGACACCTCAGGATCTGGCGCTGGCCGATGCCCGCAAAGCGATTACCATGTTTCAACAGGTGAAAATCCCTCTTCTGGGCCTGATTGAAAATATGAGTTTTTATATCTGCCCCAGCTGCGGCGCCAGCGATGATGTATTTGGCAGCGAAGGGGGCTTAAAACTGGCCGAGCGCTATCAGGTGCCGGTACTAGGCCAGTTACCACTGCAAGCTGCGCTGCGGGAACAGGCCGATAGTGGTACTGCCTTAACGGCCGGAGATGCCAGCTTGCTGGAGTATTATCAACAAATTAGTCGTGCCTTGCTGTGGCAACTTACCGGTGCCAGCAGCCAGAGCGTGGAAATTGTCATAACGGATGATTAGTAATGAGATTATGTGACCGCGATATAGCGGCCTATCTGGCCGAGGGAAAAATCCGCATCAGTCCGGCACCGGATGCCGAAATGATTAGTGGCGTCAGTGTTGATATTCGGCTTGGCCATAAATTTCGGGTATTTCAGGCGCATACCGCGCCCTTTATCGATTTGAGTGGCCCCCGTGCTGAAGTCGATGCCGCCTTAAATGCGGTGATGAGCGATGAAATTGTACTGGAGGACGATGGTGTCTTTATTTTGCACCCGGCCGAGCTGGCACTGGGTATTACGCTGGAGTCGGTAACGCTGCCGGCGGATATCGTCGGCTGGCTGGATGGGCGCTCTTCCTTAGCCCGTTTAGGCTTAATGGTACATGTGACCGCGCATCGCATTGATCCGGGCTGGTCGGGCAATATCGTACTGGAGTTTTTTAATAGTGGTAAGTTGCCGCTGGCGCTTCGACCCAATATGAAAATTGGCGCCCTGAATTTTGAATTGATGACGGGGCCGGCGGATAAGCCTTATAACAAGCGAAGCGATGCCAAATATAAAGAGCAGAGCGGGGCAGTAGCCAGTCGTATTAGTCAGGATGATAAGACAGCGTTTTAACAACCGACTGCGTTAAAAAGAAAAAGCCCACGCAAAAACGTGGGCAGCAAGCTTATATAAAGCAAAATGAAGCGGGATGATTATGCAATAAAGCTGCATAGCTTGGCAATGCCGCTGGCAGCTTTTTTCCATCTTTAGTTGGTTTGTCCGTAACGGACCGGCATTTTGTTAGCACACTTTGATAGCGAGGGAGATACAGCGATGCAATTATATGGTTCACAGACTTCACCCTATGTCCGACGGATCCGGCTGTTGCTGGCCGATACGGCGCATCAGTTTATCAATATGAATATTTTTGCCGAGGCTGATCGGCAAAAGCTATTGGCGCTGAACCCAACGCTAAAGATCCCGATGTTGCAGGATAACGACGAGATTATCTTCGATTCGAATGTGATCTACCGTTATCTGGCGGCGAAAATGGGCCTGGCAGCATTAAGTTGGTATCAGGAAAATCAACTCACGTTGATTAATGCAGTCAATGATTCGCTGGTCTCGCTATTTTTATGTACCCGCAGCGGTCTGAATACCAATGAAGATCGGCTGTTCTTTAATGCGCAGAAAGAGCGTATTGCCGCCTCAATGTTTGTGCTGGAGCAGCAGGCCGCTAATCAGGAATTTGCCAACTGGCAATATCCGGCGATGGCATTGTATTGCTTACTGGACTGGGTGATATTCCGCGAATTGTTGGATCTGGAAGATTATCCGGCCTTACTGGCCTTTCATGCAGCCAATCAGCAACAGGCCGGCGCCGCAGTATCGGATCCGCGGCTGGCCTGAGTCAGAGGATAACGATATTCGGTGTATGCGTTCACAATAGCATTATCGTAAAAATCGGATTGCTTTGTCACAAAAGTCTGCAAGGGTGTTATAACGCCCTTGCGCGACAATCAAACGCACAATGTTGACATCAATATTTAAGTAATCGTGTACTAATCCGTTTCGCATACCAATAATCTGGCGCCATTCTGACAACTCATCAGCCGTAATCATGCCGTGCTGATGCAGCTGTGAGAAAGTTTGATAGGCGTCGACAGAACTGTGTTGCTGATATCTTTTTAGACAATGCTTGGCCAGGCCAATACTCAATTCTGTTAGCAGTTGTAATAAACGTTCTATAGCTAGGTAGTCACGCCGGCGTAGTTCCCCCAAGGCTAAGTCTGCACGCAATTCATCTAATTGTTGGCAGTAGTCTTGTTTATGTTTGGCGGCTTCAGTTAAATAAAGCTTTAAGCCGGCATCTTCAAACCTCATGACTTGCTTCTCTTTGTTGATACTCAAATAAGCTATTAATCCGCGTTATTTCTTGCCATGCTCTTGCACTACCATCGCTATATATCAGTTGTCCGGTATCGATAATCTGATACGCCAGATAAATCGGCGCCTGGTTGATATCGACGATAGATATTTTGGCTTCAGACAGGGCGAGCTCTGCGGCCCAATCAAGTGCCAGACAGTGGGGACGATTGTAGCGCGCTAAGTTATCGAGTGCGAAATCATTAAAGGCAACAGCGAGATCATAATCACTGTCTGGCCTGGCTCTTCCTTGTACTCTTGAGCCATATAACCAGATAGCCCCAATATCCGCGTTTTGTTTTGCGAGCTGCGTAATCCGAGATATTGTCGGCTCAGAGTTAGTCATCAGTCTGAATAAAATAAGTTTTGATATAACAAGAGCGTATCAGAATAACAGGGTTATCGCCAGTTAGCTCACAGTTGCATATTCAGGAAAAACTCCGGGCTTAGCGGCTGGCAGCTTTTAACAGCACAGGCTCAATCAGCACACTCTGGCTGTCATCCGATAGCCAGATTTGGCCTTCGCTGATATTACATTGCAGGTTCATACTGCGCTGTACCAACGTGGCCATCTGCTGCACGCCTTGCTCCGGAAGGTCCCAAATTGATAGTTGCTGATAGCGGCTAAGCGCACTCTGATTCGCCTGCCACCAAATCGGTACCACCCGGCCACCATAGCAATATAGATGCACCTGCTTTGCCCGGCTACAGGCCTTTTTCAGCCATTTTTCATCGGCCTGACCAAATTCGACCCAGAGGTTAACGGTACCATCCAGCGCCAGATCCCAGAGCTCTGCCTCGTCGCTTTCACTGCTTAGCCCCTTGGTAAATTGCAGGGTGTCATTGGCATTCAGCGCAAAGGCCAGTAAGCGCACCATCATACGCTCGTTATTTTCCGACGGGTGCTGTGCCAGCGTCAGGCTGTGGTCTGCATAATAATGCCGATCCATATTAGCAATTTGCAGCTGGACTTTGTAAACAGTGGCTTTAAGTGCCATCAGATGCTCTTTTAGTCAGATACGAAAAGGCCGCAGTGTACAAAGCACGGCGGCCTTTGGCAATGCAACTTTGCTTGGCTGTTACTTAGTGCTGGCTTGCTCGAACAACTGATTCACTTTATGCCAGTTAACTAACTGCCACCAGGCCTGACTGTAATCACCACGGCGATTCTGATAGGCCAGGTAATAGGCATGCTCCCAAACATCCAGCGCCAGAATCGGCGCGCCGCGCTCCTCAACGACATCCATCAGCGGGTTATCCTGATTTGCGGTTGACGTTACCTGTAACTTACCGTCTTTATTCACAATTACCCAGGCCCAACCCGAACCAAAGCGGCTGGCCGCTGCCTGATTAAAGGCCGTTTTCATTGCATCCAGTGAACCAAAGTCACGTTCAATCGCTGCAGTTAAGGCAACTGAAGGTGCGCCGCCCTGACCAACTGGCGCCATTAACTGCCAAAACAGCTGATGATTATAATGCCCGCCACCATTATTACGCACTGCTGCATTAAAGGATGACATCTGCTGCATCATTTGCTCTAGGCTCAACTCTGTCAGCTTTGGAAAATTTTTGATCTGCGCATTCAGGTTATTCACATACGCCAGATGATGGCGGCCATGGTGAATTTCCATAGTCTTAGCATCAATTATCGGCTCCAGCGCATTGGCCGCATAAGGCAGTGGTGCCTGAGTAAAAGGGGCCGCAAAAGCCGATAACGAGGCCAATAATAAGGCAGCGGTGCTAACGGATTGCAGCAGGGTAGATTTCAACATACAGACTCCTTGAAAGAAAAAAGGCGAACAAATAGTCATTAAAGCGATTCAGACCCTGCTCAACTCGTTGAGTTCACGAAAAAATACGCTTAAGCATGATATTAGGCTCAGTTTTACAACCACTTTTGGTTAGGTTTTTATTTATAACCAAAAGTGTTTTTTTGTGTGACGTGTAACCGCATTTGGATGCTCGATATTGAATATCATGCAACTTAGACCCTTATGCCGCCTTTTTTTACCGTGTTCACAGGCGACTTTATGAGTTCACGCCATGTAGCGAGTGAACAGTACAACACCATAGTGCACAAACTAGAGTAGTCTTAGTAATTAGTTTATTGCTGGCAAAGCCAGTCACACCTAAGCAAACTAATTAACAATTAGCTCAGGCCGGCGGACATTTGATAGGCATTGCCGAGCATTTATCGGCTCACCCCAACAAACGACTTCAGATAATCAGATACAGACCATGTTCACGCAATGTTCGTGCTTTATCCTTGCTGCGTTGCGATAAGCGACAAGTGAATAGAGAAGGAGAAATTATGCGAAATTTGAACGCGCGGGCTTGGATGAGGTCAGGTTCAATACTGATCGGATTGCTGACAGTCATTACCCTTAGCGCTTGTCAGTCAACGCAGGAGCGTGAGCGTCTTGCCAGGCAAAATGATAGCCAGACTTGTATTGAATTTGGAACAACTCCGGGCTCAATAGAATTTGCAGAGTGTATGTTGAAGCAGCAAGATCGCCGCGACAACGCTGCCCTCAAAGCGGCTGAGATGCAACGGGCTTTGTCAGAAACAACGCGGAATAATACAGAAACAGTGCGACGTCTTGGCTGTGAGCGAGAGGCCGAGAAAGAGCGGAAACGGGGCGAAAAGCCACGGGACTGCAGATAGTATAATGCTGTTACTGATGTAGCGCGTTTGCACGACTCATTACAAAGCGTGCTAAACCGCAAAGTTAGGCCGCTGTGATTAATTCTTTCATTGACAATAAAAGTTTAATACAGCGGTCTGATTGAGCTCGCGCCCTGATACATCCCAGCTATGTTAAAATCCCGGACCTCATCACGATACGATATAACGTAATATTTTCGTAAAAATCATGTCTGAAGATATAACTTAAACCTATTCTTACCATGCTGGTTTTACGCCAGGTTGGTGCGCTCCTGGATAATAAATGCACTTATATTCAGTGTTTTAATGGATTTCTGCACACAGTAAATGAAAATTTTATTAATAGAAGATGAGGTTAGCTTAGCTCACACTTTGCGAAGCGTTCTTGAACGAGAGCGCTTTGTTGTTGACCATGTCACAGAAATAAAGCTGGCACGTGAAGTGCTGCGGCTTGGATTCTACGAGCTTATTCTGCTTGATCGCACCTTACCCGATGGTGATGGACTTGTATTGGTATCAGAAATACGGTCAAGTCATCCTGGCCTACCAATTATTGTGTTAAGTGCGAGAGGTGATATTGCCGAGCGTATCGAGGGGTTAGACAAAGGTGCAGATGATTACCTTGTAAAACCTTTTGCATTGGACGAGATGCTTGCGCGTATCCGAGCAGTGCGAAGACGACCAAATATTCAAGAAAATGCCGAAATCCGTGCCGGCCGACTCGTGTTTGACTTATCGAGTGACGAGGCAATAGTAGATGGTCAAATATTGCAACTTACCCGTCGTGAGCTACGTGTGCTATCCGCGCTGATGAAGCGTCGCGGTCGAGTGCTACTTCGGGAATCATTAGAGCAGGCGGTGTACCGCCTTGACGACTATGTGCAATCCAACACTCTTGATTCTCATATATCAAGATTAAGACGCAAGCTTGCCGACGCTAACGCCGGTATTGAAATACATTCAATTCGGGGTGTTGGGTATTTTCTGAGAGCCGAGATATGAAAGACAAAACGGTTTCTTTGAAAAGAACGCTAATAACACTCCCGCTGTTCTTCCAGCTTACTGTTCTTTTGGTGTTTTTCGTAGCTCTTATGTCTTACGCGGTACGTTTAGACAGTGGTGGTAGTTACACAGATGAGTCTATTACTCCGGTCATTGCACGCGCAATCGTCCGTATGGCGGATGGAAACCTGGGAATCCGAATCACACCTGAATTGAAAAAGCTGATCAGCGAAACGCCAACACTATGGTTTGTTGTAGAAGATGAAGTGGGTCGTTACGCGGAATTTGGTAAGGTTCCGGCTGAATATGCATCGTTGCGCGGTATGCTGCATAAATTGTCTTATGCGCAAATTCGGGATCGTTCATCACCATACCGTTTATCTGCCGTTATCAGGCAAGAGCAATCGCAAATTGGCGTTCTCACTATTCTGGGACATGGTAAACTGAATCAAGTGAGTCTGATTCTGCTATTTGCCTCGAGCGCCTTTCTTCTACCAATTTTTGTTGTGTTTACGCTAATTTCGCTTCTGTTAACGCCTTTTCTGGTCAGGCGGGCGCTGTCTGGCGTCTCTGCTATCGCCATACAAGCTCAGCAAATTGACATTACGCAGCGGGGGAGTCGTCTTGGTGAACAGCAGGTACCAGTTGAGATCCTGCCGTTTGTTCGTGCAGTAAACGGTGCCTTGCAAAGGTTTGATGACAGTTATGACAGCCAAAAACGCTTTATTACCTCAGCCGCACATGAGCTGCGTACGCCTATTGCAATACTACGTGCAAAGCTAGAGTGCTCGGACAATCAGGCTAGCCGGGAATTTATTCTTGACGTTGACAGACTCGCTAATATTGCTGAGCAATTATTAGATCTCCGGCGTTTGGACATGGTTAATTCACGGGAAGTCATTTACCTGACTGAATTAGCGCTTGATGTTGCTGCAGATATTGCGCCATTACTCGTTGAGCTTGGTTGCTCGGTAGAGCTCATAATATCAACTCATTGCTCCATCAGGGGCGACTCAGGTGCTATTGAACGAGTAATCACAAACCTTATTCAGAATGCAGTCCAGCATGGCGGCAGGCATGTGATAATTAGAATAATTGAAAATGGTTTTGAAGTTGATGATGACGGTCCCGGAATTCCAAAGGAAGAAAGATCGCGTGTATTCGAGCCTTTCCATCGTTTAAAACCAAGAAATACCGGCAGCGGTCTGGGGCTTAATCTTGTTCAGGAAATTGTTCGAAAACACCAGGGTGATGTTTCAATTCATACCTCCCTGCGAGGTGGGGCGATTTTCCGCGTAGCGTTTTTAAAAGAGGTTTGTATTTAACAATTTAAGGAAAGGATATTGCTACTGCAAGCCTCTGATATATTTGCTTTCATATATTAGATTATATACGAGTAAACGGGCTACACGCCCGTTAAACCGATATGGGATGGTAACATCGAGTTCATATTTCAACATCAGCCATTGTGCGGAATTCGTGCGATAACTTTTATCTCAAAATCAAAGCCCGATAACCAGGTAACGCCAACTGCAGTCCAGTTTGGGTAGGGGGCGTGAGGAAATAGTTGTTGCTTTACAGCCATAATTGATTCGAACTGATTTTGAGGGTCAGTATGGAATGTGGTGACATCGATAATATCTTCCAGTGAGCAACCCGCTGCGCTCAACACACTTTGCAGATTATCAAAAGCTAACTCAACCTGACGTTTAAAATCAGGTTCCGGCGTGCCATCTGGCAAGCTTCCAACTTGTCCGGACACAAAGAGTAGATCGCCCGATTTAATTGCAGCTGAATAGCCATGTTGCTCGTACAGAGCATGCTTCCCTTCAGGGATGATTACTTTGCGCTTTTTTGTCATTTATTTTTCCACATCTAAATTTTGTCGGTAACGGGCTGTGCTGTTCATTCACTAAAGGTCCCATTAATAAAGTACTATACGGTCCCTGTATGTCCGTTTAATATACACGGCGTATACAGAATATTGATATACGCGACGTATGTCAAAGTGTTTGATACGCGGCTTATGCGAGTTTGATGGGGTAATTGTGAATAAACGTTTGAAATCAATGGCAGAAAACCGCGAAAAATTAATTTCTGCCGCCCGAGTCGCTTTCGCTAAAGATGGATACGGTAACTCCTCTATGGACGACATAACCGGCAGTGTCGGCTTGACCCGGGGGGCGCTGTACCATAATTTTGGTGATAAACGCGGATTGTTAGCGGCTGTTGTTGAACAAATAGACACAGAAATGGCTGTTTATGCGCAACAAGCCCGCTTAGCGGCGGGAGATGATTGGCATGGTCTGCTTGCTGAAGGTGCGGCCTATATTGAGCTCGCCCTTGATCCTGAGGTGCAGCGTATAGTGCTTCGTGATGGTCCCGCTGTGTTGGGCGATCCCACGCAATGGCCAAGTCAGAGTAGTTGTCTGGAGTCGACCAAAGTCACTGTTGAGCGGCTAATTGCCAAGGGCATAGTAAAAGACATTGATGCGGAGGCAGCTGCCCGTCTAATCAATGGCGCAGCGCTTAACGCATCACTCTGGGTGGCTGCAAGTGCAAATCCACAAGATGTGTTACCAAAAGCGCTTGCTGCGTTTTTTGCGTTAGCGACCGGACTGCTTAGATAGATGCTATTGGTATCGCAACCATTATTTTGGACTGACAAAAGTTAATTGTTTCAGTGATTTGTTGTGTGTGATAATCAATATTTAAACCTGTATTATTAGTATTTAGTGGTTACTTGATGTGGCTTAGATGTAGTATCAGTAACTTCCCAACGTCTCTTCACAAGGTTACTTATGCCGATATCTAACATTTCTCATGATAAAAGCTCGCTCCCGTTCATAACGCTTGGTGATCATTTAGCTATGGATTTGCTAAATACCGAAGCTCGAAATGGTGAAAGCATGGTTGACTACTGGACCAGTGATGCAGATGTGCTGAAATGGCTGCAACAACATGAAGTTTGGCCTGTCGCGGAGCCGAGTGTATTTGCTGTCGGTGAGTTACTCTCGCAAGCTAAAGCATTACGAAGTGTTGCGCTTCGGCTGATTACTGCGTTTAAGCAAGAAAAACTTCAAGACATCAGTGAGCTGAATGTGTTCCTGCATGCCTACACTAGCGCACCGCATTTAGTTTCAGATAACAATGGTAAATGGGTAATAACTCGTATTTCGGGCGCTAATACCGCCTTAGCTATGCTTGGGCCTGTTGCGCAGAGCGTGGCGATGTTATTGGTAGAGGGGGACGCAACTTTAGTTAAGCAATGTGAGCATCCAGATTGCATTCTGTGGTTTTATGACCGGACTAAGGCGCATAAACGTCGCTGGTGTAGTATGGCGACGTGTGGCAATCGGTTTAAAGCAGCACAGTTTAGGAAAAGAAATAGCAAATAAGCGGCAAGGCAATACATAAAGACGGCATTCATTACAACGCTCACTACTAATAACAGACTCATTACAAAGTAACCTATAAATTGCTTGTTGACAGGTTACCTTTGTTGTCGTAACCTTTAAAAGTAATTTTTATTGGTTATGAGGTTATTTGTGAAATCTAAAGTAATTCCAGCGATGTTATTGTCATCTACAATGGTGAGCTCAGCGGTATTGGCTGAACATAGCAACAAAGTCATTGGGCAGAAGGTGCGTTTTCACTATGAACAAGTTGAAAACGTTAATATGTTTTATAGGGAGGTTGGAAATAAGGATTTACCCACCATTCTGCTGCTACATGGATATGCGGCTTCTTCTTTTATGTGGCGTGATGTGATTGATGCGTTAGCTGACGAGTACCATGTTATCGCTATAGATCTGCCGGCTTTTGGGTTTACCCAGTCGCCAGCGAGAGAAGACTACGAGTACACCTTTGCTAACCTTGCAAATACCGTCGATAAATTTATCAAACAAAAGGGAATTAACTCTTTTGCTATCGCCGTTCACGATTATGGCGCACCTGTGGGATGGCGTTTAGCACTCAAAAATCCCGGTAAGGTAACAGCGATCATCTCTCAAAATGGCAATGCTTATGAAGAGGGATTGGCTGATGGCTGGGAGCCTATTATAAAATATTGGCAAGACCCATCTGCCAAAAACAGAGCCGCCTTGAGTGATTTCCCAACTCCTGAATCAATTAAGTGGCAATACATTGAAGGCGTGCCAGATTTGCAAAAAGTCTCGCCCGATGGTTACACCCTGGAAGGACTACAGGTATCAAAAGCTGGCATGGCAGAAATTCAGCTAGATTTGCTACTTGATTACAAATCTAACGTCGAGCAGTATCCGCAGTATCAGGCCTATTTCCGAAAATACCAACCGCCACTGCTCGCCGTATGGGGAAAGAACGATCCTTTTTTCTCACCCGCAGGCGCGCAAGCTTGGAAGAGAGATATCCCTAAGGCTGAAATTCATTTCTTTGATACAGGGCATTTTGCATTAGAAACCCACCAATCAGAGATAATTCCTGTGATTAAGGATTTTCTTCGCCGTAATGTGAAATAGCGAGATTACAGCAATGAAGGGAGAGGTTTTCACTTCATTACTGTTTTCCATAAAAGCGATTTTCAGAAGCTCAGTGGCATGACCAAATCTGTTGGTTGTATTGAATGATAAGAGACTCGAGAAAGGTATCTCTGTATGTTATAAAGCCTGATCTGTCAGGCTTTATAACTTGTCAGATTTAAACTTAAAACTAAATAGCCATCGACATTACATCGTCGTAAGCGTTTAAATCAAGCACTGCCCGGACTCTGATGACCCGGTCTTGATCCATCGTAAAAAACCAAGCATAGCTATTTTGATAAACATTACCGTTTATCAAGGTTGCTTCCGCTTCAAACAGTATGATCACCTCATCTCCGGTTTGATAAATATCATGGACTTTAGGTTTCAGTGGTGTGAGCAAGCGCTTATTAAAAGGGGCAATAACTAACTGCCGTAACTCAGCTAAATTATAGGTTCTGGCAGACTGAGTTGGTCCTAAAATCGTCCATGTAGCATTTTCGGCTAGTAGCTCGAATGGCGAGCCAGTACCCAGCCGCCATTGATCAAAAGCATGTTCAACCATCTTTTTATGATCCAGCGTATCAGCCATAACCTGAGTACTGCATAGGAGTGCCACAATAAACAAAGCTCTGATGTAAAATTTATCCATTGTCCGAACTCCTGCTAAAATGCATGCCCAACACTGCTAACAGAACGAATGACAATTTCACTTGCTTCAACATCTTCAGGTTGAGAAATCGCATATAAAACGGCATTCGCGACTGCTTCGGCGCTCAGTGACATAGTACGAAGTTGTCCTACAAGCGTTGCCGCTGTCTCATCAGTAATGTCATGGCCAAGTTCAGTAGTAGTTACCCCCGGAGAGAGCACTGTAACTCGAATGTTGCTGCACTCCTGACGCAAACCTTCACTGATAGCCCATACTGCGTATTTACTCGCGCAGTACACGCCACAAGAGGGGCCAACGGCATAGGCTCCGGTGGACGCTGTGTTGATTATCTGCCCCCGGCCTTGTTGTTCCATCACGGGAAGTACCGCAGCGATGCCGTTTAAAACACCTTTAATGTTAATATCGATAATGCGATTCCACTCCTCAGTTTTAAGTGCGTTCATGGGTGATAATGGCATAACGCCAGCATTATTGAATAAGACATCGATATGACCGAACGCAGTTTGAGCCGTATTCACAAAGGCCTTTAGCTGTTCGGCATCTACAACATCCAGCTCTTGATAGACAGCATGTCCACCGGCTTGTCTAATCTCCTGGACTATAGATTCAAGACGCTCAGTGCGACGCGCGCCAAGCACAACCTTGGCACCATGTTTTGCTAATAACCTGGCAGTAGCTTCACCAATTCCACTGCTTGCGCCTGTGATTAAAACTACTTTGTTCAGTATGTTTGGCATTTTGCTATCCTCTTATCAAATGGCGTCAAATCGACCCTCTAGATAGTAGGAACTTAACCAGCGATTGGGGATGCAAAGATCTACGAGATGATTGCCTAATTCTACAATTTGCTAGAGCCAGAAAATATTCAAGCCTATAATCAAATTACCTTTAAAATTGCGGTTAATGCAAAGTGAAAGAGAGCCAACGCATAGAACTTGCTGAATTAATTAATAAATTCTCGGCTGGTAATGGTATTTACGCTACAACTATAGCAGGGTTGAATTGCATAAAGCTCAATGTGGTTGACGAAAATTTACCTAGCGTTTATTGCCCATCTTTATGTGTAATTGTTCAGGGCAAAAAACGGGTGTTACTGGAGAATGAGATTTTTCAATATCAGCCGTCTGAGTATCTGGTTGCATCTGTGGATTTACCATTAATAGGGCAGGTGATTGAGGCGACAGAACAGAGCCCCTATTTGTGCATGCAATTAGAACTTGATCTACACGAATTGGCCGAGCTAACGGTACGGAGCAATAAATTTAGCGAGATGCGTAAGTCGATACAGCGCGGTATTTTTATCGGTGATGTCGATGACTCGCTTGCAGACAGTGTGGTAAGACTGGTTCGATTATTGGAAACGCCTCAAGATATCGAGGTGTTAGCACCCCTTGTTAAACGAGAGATCTATTACCGGCTGTTAAATGGCCAGTTCGGAGGCAATATTGCAGCGGTAGCCCAATTTGGTAGCCAAATGCAACGAATTTCAGCTGCTATTAAAATCCTGAAAAGCAATTTTAATTCCAGGATAAATATCGAAGAGTTGGCAGCTCAAGTAGGGATGAGTATTTCTTCTTTTCATTCACATTTCAAAGCCGTTACTGCTATGACACCTTTACAATATCAAAAGCGTTTCAGGCTTATTGAAGCGCGCAAAATTATGATGACAGTTCGTCAAGACGCTGCGCGTACGGCATATCAGGTAGGTTATGAGAGTCCTTCACAATTCAGTCGCGAATATGCACGTCTATTCGGCAAACCCCCAGTTCGTGATATTGATTCTATTTACTGGAAATACTCCTGAGCTTCCCAGACTGTAGTTCTTTTCGCACAGTGTTGGTACTACTTAGGTGGGCTTAGTGCAATAAGAGAGTTGGAACTATTTAGCTATGGTAATAAACATAGAAATCGGCAATGTCGCGGATATTGCAACCCTGAGTAAAGAAATTCCCGAGTTTGAGCAAGCAACGACTCCGACGCGACTAAATAGTAAGCTCAATGGGGTGGTTAATCTAATATTGGTCGCCAAAGTAGATGCCGTTCCCGTGGGATTTAAAGTGGGTTATCAGCTAACAGAAGACACATTTTACAGTTGGTTAGGTGGCGTCGTTCCAGAGTACAGAAAATGTGGTATCGCAACGCTATTGCTTAACTATCAAGAACAATGGGCGCGGCAATCAGGTTACAAACGCATTAAGGTCAAATCTATGCACCGTTTTCCTGGTATGCTTAATCTGTTGATATCTAACGGCTATAAATCAGAAGGAGTAGAAGACAATGCCGATGGCTCGGAAATCAAAATAGTGTTTTCAAAAAACTTAAGTCTTTAGGCGTAACAAGCAGGTTGTAACAACGCGGCAGATGGAAATAGTATTCAAAAACATCATCATGATGCATCTATTGCTTAACAGTAACTGCAGCTGAGTCCGGCTGAAGAAAATTGTAGGGCGGGTAGGCTTTATGGCTGACGCTATGAATTGAAAGGGTTAAATGGTCGGTACGGCGGGATTTGAACCCACGACCCCTGACACCCCATGACAGTGCGCTACCAAGCTGCGCTACGTACCGACGTAGGGCGTATCATAATGATTTCGGTATGAAATGCAATGCGCTTTTGTGTGACTGCAGCTTTTTTACGCAGCGTTGCTGCTCCGATGTTTTCGACAAAGTTATTGCGGTGCTGGCGAATTCTGTCTGAAAGAGTAGAATACGCCTCTTTATAATAATTAGCAGTGTTGTAAGCTTGTGAGCGACATCCAGAACGATCCTTTTGCCGATATCCGGCCTTATCATGACCATGAAGTTCAAGCCGCTATTGGCAGGCTGATTGCCGATCAGGAATTTATTGCTGCCATTTTGCATTACCGCTTTCCGCATCTGGCCGGCAGTTTTGGCTGGTTGCTAGCGCCGGCGGTCAAGTTTTTCCTAAAACGCAAATGGGCCAAGCTGCGCTCCATTGAACAGGTGCAGCTACAGGTCGCCGCCTTTATGGAGCGGATGCTGAAAACCTCAACTACCGCCATGACCTTTAGCGGGATGGAACATTTAAAGCCGGGTCAGGCGTATTTGTTTATCTCCAACCATCGCGATATTGCGATGGATCCGGCGCTGGTTAACTGGTGTTTACATAAGCATGGCTTTGATACGGTACGGATTGCCATTGGCGATAATCTGCTGCGTAAAGCCTGTGCGACCGAGCTGATGAAGCTGAATAAAAGCTTTATCGTCAAACGCGGTGCCAAAGGGCCGCGGGAAATGCTGAAAAATCTGTCGCAACTCTCGGCCTATATTCGCCATTCGCTGGATGAACAGCAATCTATCTGGATTGCGCAAAAAGAAGGCCGCGCCAAAGATGGCAATGATGAAACCGATCCGGCAATTCTGAAAATGTTTTATATGGAAGGCAAAAAGCGCGGGGACAGCTTTGCTGACTATATGCGCAACCTGAATATCGTGCCGGTGTGTTTATCGTATGAGTTAGATCCCTGCGATCAGGATAAAGCCAGAGAACTTTCTCACAAACAGCAGCATGGTAATTACCAAAAAGGCGAGTTTGAAGATATCGATGCCATTATCAAAGGCATTGTCGGCTTTAAAGGCCGGGTGCATGTTGCTTTCGCTAAACCGTTAACTGATATTCCGGCGGATGCTGACGCGCTGGCCGCGATGATTGATCAGCAGATCTGGCAAAACTATAAACTGTTTCCGGTTAATTATCTGGCCGCAGGTGACAGCGCCAAAGCCGATGCCGCACAACAGGCAAGCTGGCAACAAAGGCTGGATGCGTTACCGCCGGAGTCGCAGCCGTTTTTAACACAAATGTATGCTGCCCCGGTGCTGAAACAGCATGCGCAAGCGGCTGAAAGGCCGGTAGCTAACGCCTGATGGGCTATCTCGTTGGTGTTACGCTGTTATGGGCGTTTTCATTTAGCCTGATTGGTGTGTATCTGGCCGGGCAGGTCGATGCCTATTTTGCGGTTCTGACCCGGGTGGCGCTGGCACTGTTGGTGTTTTTACCCTGGTTGCTGCGTTATCCGATAAAAGCCGGCTTGGCGCTGCAGCTGGCCGCGCTGGGAGCAGTGCAACTGGGGCTGATGTACCTGTTTTATTATCAGTCGTTTTTGTTGTTGTCGGTACCACAGGTACTGGTATTTACCATCTTTACCCCGGTTTATATTACGCTGCTTTACGATGTGCTGGCCGGGCGCTTTCAGCCGCGCTTTTTACTGGCGGCGGCAATGGCGGTAGTGGCAGCGGCGATTATGCGTGATGGCATGCCGGCACCGGATTATTGGCTTGGCTTTTTGGTGGTGCAGGGCGCTAACCTGTGTTTTGCTGCCGGGCAGGTGGGTTATAAACGGCTAATGCAGCAAGGTGGAGCGCCTGCCAGGTTGCAATACCAGCAGTTTGGCTGGTTTTATGTTGGGGCACTGCTGGTGGCTCTGCCGGCTTGGTTTATCCTTGGCACAGCCCAATATCCGGTTAATACCACGCAGTGGGCCGTATTATTATGGCTGGGGCTAGCGGCCTCCGGCGGCGGTTATTACTGGTGGAATAAAGGCGCCAGTCTGGTCTCCAGCGGCACCCTGGCCGTAATGAATAATGCACTGATCCCGGCGGGCTTGCTGGTAAATCTGTTAATTTGGAACCGTAGCGCCAATCTTTGGTCTCTGGCTTTGGGCTCGGTAATTTTGCTGGCGTCGCTTTGGTTATGCCGGCCGGCCAGACAGGAGTAAACCGATATGGCACGACAGGTCACCTACTTATACAAAGGGCAACGCAAAGTCATTGCCTTTAGTTTTGATCGCTTTCGCGACCCTTATGAAGCCGCCGCGGCGGAAGAGGGTATCGACTTAACGCAGTTTCTGGCAATGGAAAAGCAGTTAATGCAAACCGCTAAAGATAAGTCGGCAATTAAAAACTATCGATTACAGACATTTAGTAAATTTGGGTTTGCAGAGATCGCCTTTGTGCGCGAGAATCCGCCAACAGAAGAATAACAGGCTGCGCGATCCTATCGGATTGCAGCAGCGTATCAGCCTACAACCAATGAGTTTTGTTATGAAAATTACCGCAAATTTTGACAGTGGCAATATCGAAGTTATCAATGCCACCGATCCGAATAATATTCAACTGGCGATCCGTAACGACAATATGTCGGATTTTTACCAGTGGTTCCATTTTCGCTTAAACAGCCCGCATGCCCAGGTGCATAAGCTGCACATTACCAATGCCGGCACCTCTGCCTATCCGGATGGCTGGAAAGACTATCAGGCAGTGGCCTCTTATGATCGGCAGAACTGGTTCCGGGTCGAAACCGAATATGATGGCAATACCCTGACCATTACCCATTATCCGGAAGCCGAGTCAGTTTATTTTGCTTACTTCGCGCCATATAGCTACGAGCGGCATATGGATCTGCTGCATCAGGCACAAAACGACTACAACTGTCAGCTGGTTGAACTGGGCGAAACCCTGGATGGTCGTGATATGAGCATGCTGGTAGTCGGTGAGCCGGATGACAGCAAAAAGAAAGTCTGGATCATTGGCCGGCAACATCCGGGTGAAACCATGGCCGAGTGGTTTGTCGAAGGCTTATTAGATCGCCTGCTGGATGAAGATGACGGCGTATCGCGTAGCCTGCTGGCCAAAGCCGTGTTCTACATCGTACCTAATATGAACCCGGATGGCAGTGTGCGCGGTCATCTGCGTACCAACGCCGTTGGCGTTAACCTGAACCGCGAATGGCAAAACCCGAGTATGGAACAGAGCCCGGAAGTGTTTCTGGTGCGCCAGAAGATGCTGGAGCTGGGGCTCGACATGCTGCTGGATGTGCACGGTGATGAAAACCTGCCGTACAACTTTGTCGCCGGCTCTGAAGGCGTGCCTTCTTATAACGCCAAAATGGCGCAGTTAGAAACCAGCTTTAAGCAAGCGCTGCTGGCGGTAACACCCGAGTTCCAAACCACTTACGGCTATGATCGCGATGAGCCGGGTAAAGCCAATTTAACTGTGTGTTCAAACTGGGTTGCCGAGCAATTTAAAACCCTGGCCTATACGCTGGAAATGCCGTTTAAAGATAACGCCAACCTGCCGGATGAAGCCTATGGTTGGTCAGACGTACGCTCAATGAAACTGGGCCAGGATGCGTTAACAGCGATTTTGGCCGTAGTTGATGATTTAGGCCAGTAATAACAACCTAACCACACAGGAACAGCAGATGGCAATTATTTCCTGCCCGGTGTGCCAACACCGGGTTTCTAACAAAGCAGCAGAGTGCCCGAAGTGTAAAACCGATCTGACTGCGGCCACGCCGGAGAAACTGGCGGCGCAGCACCGGGATCGGATGCTCAAACAGTCACAATCACTGATGAATCAGTCGATGTTGGCGTTACTGCTGTTTCTGGGTGGCTTCGGTATTCTGTACTGGTGGCAACCGGAAACCGGCAGCTATAACGAATATGTCTCAACGGCGGCGATCGCGCTGGGTTTTATCTGGTATGTGGTTTGCCGCGCCCGGATTATCTGGTTAAAGCGTAAGAAGTAGTATGGATTTTAATGCACTGGTCAGCGCTATGGCGCCTGACACCTACGAAAAACTGGCGCAGGCGGCCGAAACTGGCCGCTGGGCCGATGGCACGCCGCTGTCTGACGAGCAAAAAGCCCACACCCTGCAACTGGTGATGGCTTATCAGGCCAAGGTAATGAAATCGGACGAGATTTTTACCGTTGGCGCCGATGGCCAAATTGTCCATAAATCCAAAGCTGAATTAAAAAAGCAATTTTCTGATCCTGCCGCTATCGCAAGGTTTTCACACGATGATCTTTAAACGCTGGTTTAAACCCAAATGGCAACATCAGGATGCCGCAGTACGCCTACAGGCGCTGGAAAGTCTGGATCCGCAAAATACCGAACATAAAAATACCCTGCATGAGCTGGCCTTTAATGACGGCGCCGAGGCAGTGCGCAAGGCTGCGCTGCACCGCTTAAATGATTTTGCACTGTGGTGGCAAGCCAGTAAGCAGGACGCCGCTGAGCGCCTAAAACTTTATGCCGAGCAACAGCTGATCCAGCAGTTGCTAACCGGTAAGGTGGCCGCAGGCTTAAAACAGAAATTTATCGAACAATGTCAGCGTAGCAGTATTCTGGAGCAACTGGCACTGCAAGATAGCGATGTCAGTTTGCGCTTTAGTTTGCTACAGCGCCTGGAGCGTCAGGACCTGGTGCTGCAAAGCCTGCAGGATGCCGATTTCCCGGTAGCGTTAAAAGCGCGCTTACTTACCGACATCCAGGATGAAAAGCAGCTCGATAAGCTGGCGAAGCAATTACCGGGTGAACTGGCTGAGCAGGCGGCACAACAACTGGCCAAGCTACAGGCAGATAAGCAGCGCCCGGTAAAACTGCGCAAAGAACTTACCTTGTTACTGGCCAAGATAAATGCGCTTCGCGAGCGCACTAACCTCAGCGACGTGCCAGCACTGCAACAGCAACTGGCGACCGAATGGCAGCAGCTGGCTGCCGATCTGCCGTTGTTACCTGAGGCCGAAGCGGCACAGTATCAGGATAAGTTTCAGCAGCTGAACAGCAAGTTATCCCTCTGGTTAGCACCCAAATTAGCCGAAATTGCAGCAAAGCAGCGGGAGGCCGAGCAGCAGGCTCAGGCTGCAGCCAGTTTTCAGCAGTTACATCAGGCGGTAACAGCGTTAGAGCAGCAAATCAGTGTACAACTGACTGCGCTATCCTCTCTGACGCCAGAACAGCTGTCACTGTTAGAAGCGGCGCATCGTGAACTGGTGCAGGAGCTCTCTGCCGCGCCGCTGGCCGCCAGAGAGCAACAACAGCTGGCGGCGCAACTACAAAATCTGGCGCAGCAGCTTAGCGCCTTGCCGGCAGCAGCGGCAAAGTTGCAGCAACTAACGCTGTTAGTGTCAGAGTTTAGCGCTATAGCACTGCCGCAAACCGCAACCGATTTGCCCGCCGCTGAGCAACATTTTTCGCAGTTTAAAGCCAGCTGGCGGCAGCTGGAGCAGGGCCTTGGGTTACCTGTGCCGCAGCCATTACTGGCCGAGCGCCAGCAATTGCAACAGCGCTGGAAAGAGGCGCTGACCGGCTTGCAGCAACAGCAACAACGCCAGTTACGGCAATTACGCAGCAAATGTGCAGAGTTTAAACGCTTGCACAGTGCCGGCCGTTATAAGGTGTTGTTTGGACTCTTTAAAGGTCTGACCGAGGATTATCAGCAGTTGGATGCCAGTTTACAGCAGCAAGCCGAGCGTGATTTTAGCGAAGTTAGCGCACTGTATCAGGCGCTGAACGAGCTGCAACAATATATTGCCACGCCACGAAAACGCGAGATGCTACAGCAGATGCAGCAACTCTCTGCAGAGCCGCTAACCGATGCCAAAGCGCGCGCTGAGCAGGTGAAACTCAGCCGCGCTAACTGGAACTCGCTGGGTAAAGCCGATCCGGCGGAAGACGATAGCCTGAACCAGGCGTTTGACCTGGCCTGTGAAGCAGCCTTTGCCCCGTGTCGCGAGTTTTTTGCTAAGCAGGATGCCGAACGTGCTGCACACCTGGCGCAGCGGCAGCAAATTCTGACCGAACTGGCGTTATTGCTGCATACAGAGCTGCCGGAAAAAGCGCTGGAACAATCGCTGCGTCAGTTAACCCAACGCTGGCGTGAGGCCGGCGCGGTAAACCGGCAGGATTATCAGGCGTTACAGCAACAGTATCAGCAACTTACCCAGCAGTTAAAAGCCCGCTTAAACCAGGCACAGCAAACCCAGGCCGCAGCAAAACAGGCATTGATTGACGAGGCCAAAGCCGCATTATTGCTAACCGATGCTGGTCAAACGGCGTCGGTGTTAAAAGAATTGCAGCAACGCTGGAAACAACTGGGTTTTGCCGGCAAGCAACAGGATCAGAGCTTATGGTTAGAGTTCCGCGCACTGTGCGATGGGTTCTTTAATCAACGTCAGGCAGAGCATCAGGCGCAGCAAGCCGCGCAGCAACAGGCGTGGTCGGCCCTGCAACAGCAGCTGCAAGATATTACGCAGGCGCTGACTGCCGCCACAGACTTAAGCACGGTACAACAGCTGCAACAGCAATTGCAGCAGCTGACCTTGCCGGATCTGGCCGAAGCCCGGGCGATGCGTGAACAACTGGCTGCGGAGTTAGTCAGTAAAGCTGCCGGTATGCGCCAGCAAAAGCACAAAGCCGAGTTAAACCAGTTATTCGAAGCGCTGGCTGCAGGCCAGTGGCGACCAGAGCTGGTACCCGCCGGTTATCGTGATGCTTTACAGGGCGCAACACCGCCACTAAGCCGACGCGAACTAACAGTAGCCCTCGAGCTGTTAACCGGGCAGGGCGCAACACAGGTTGAACCCGGCGAAAAACAGCAGGTGCAGTTAGCGCTGTTATCTATGAAGCATAACGGTGGTCAGCAGGTTAATGCCGAGCAATTACTGCAACACTGGTTGGCACACGGCCCGGTCGCCGCCAACGAACAACCGTTATTACAACGCGTCGCCGCATTGTTCTAACAGCACCACGACTCCGGTACGCCTGCCGTACCGGAGTCGGTTCTGCGCTATCAAGTTAAACACCTATCTTAACGCTACACCAGACCACGACTCCGGTACGCTAGCCGTACCGGAGTCGGTTCTGCGCTATCAAACCAAACACCTATCTTAACGCTGCACCGCACCACGACTCCGGTACGCCCGCCGTACCGGAGTCGGTTCTGCGCTATCAAACCAAACACCTATCTCAACGCTGCACCGCACCACGACTCCGGTACGCTCGCCGTACCGGAGTCGGTCCTGCGTTATCAAACTAAGCATCTATCTTAACGCTACACCAGACCACGACTCCGGTACGCTCGCCGTACCGGAGTCGGTCCTGCGAGCTCGACAAGTAGCACTAAGTAAAAACTAAAGCCAGATTTGTAACAGCAAAAACTGCTGTGACGCTGCCCAGCTAAGTGCGATCAGGTTTACCACCACAGCAAACCAAAACACCACTAAAAATGGCCGTTTTTGTGACTTATGCCGCAAGTAGGCTTGCGCTAATAAGGCCCCCGGCCAGCCACCCAGCAACGCCAGTAGCTGCAATGTCGACTCAGGGGTTCGCCAACGTCGAGCCTGGGCTTTTCGCTTATCCAACCAGTAGGCAATAAAAGTCAGCACGCTTAGCAGCGCATAAGCTACCAACACATATAGCGGTAACTTACCGAAAAACAGTGCCAGCGTTAAAACGCCAGCAAAACCCAATACCAACAGCAAAGGTGCCTTTGACGCCGTTTTCGCGGTTTTAATTCGATGCTTTTCACCGGCAAAGGTGACGTCCTGCGCTTGTAACCTGCCTTGCTCATCTTTGCCCAGGCTGTAAGTAACTACCTCTCCCAGCACTGGCCGGCGGGTGCGGTTTTGTAGAGCTTTGATATGCACAAATACCCGTTCGCCTTTCAGCATCGGCTGAATAAAGCCAAAACCTTTAGCATCATCCCACTGCGAAATTTTTCCCTTTATGCGCATCAGGTTCCCTTGTAAAAAAATACATCTACTGAATAGAGTTAAAACAAAATTGGCGTCGATTGAAGCGTGTTTGAACGCGCTCGTCAATGCTGGGGTTTATTTTGACTCCAGAACGCAAAGGTACACTGCTCGATGACTCCGGTATGTTACTTGTGTCGGAACCCATCCTGCGATAGTGATACTAGCGCTAATCTCAACACTACCCCGACCCAGGACTCCGGTATGCTCGTCGTACCGGAGTCCTTCCTGCGATAGTGGGATAGGCAACTTTTAGTTGATGTAGTGGCAAAGTTGTGGCGGTCAAAGACGACTTTGAGCGAAAGGCCAGTATTCAGCAAGAATTTAGCGCTAATTTACACCTCTAAGCGTGCGCCTGATTAACCAACCTGAATTTTTGTCTCGGCATAGCGGCTTTTACGTTGTTTAGGGGTTGCCAGAAAATAGGCGAGCGTCAATGGCCCTAAACGACCGGTTATCATCAAAAAGATCACCACAAACTGACCGGGCGTCGATAGCTCCGCCGTTAAACCGCGTGATAAGCCAACGGTACTGAGGGCAGACACTGCCTCAAAAGCAATATCCAGAAAAGGCGCACGCTCCAATGCAGTTAATGCGAAAATCGCGACAAAAACCAGAGCCAGCGACACAAAGGTTAAGGCCAGTGCCCGTAACACTGTCTGATGAGGAATAGTGCGTTGTAGTACACAAACCTCATCGCGCCGCCGCAAGAACGCATAGGTCGCCATCATTAACACCACAAAAGTCCCCAGCTTAATGCCGCTGGCGGTACTGAGTGAGCCACCACCGATAAACATCAGCAACAAGGTCAGTACATTGGTCGCATCCGTCATTTGGCTGTAATCCAGCGTATTAAAACCGGCAGTGCGGGGAGTAACTGCCTGAAACCAGGCCGCAAGTGCCTGCTCTTTTAATGGCATCGCACCCAACGTTGCCGGATTCTGAGCCTCTAACAGCCAGATCAGGAAAAACGCCAGCAGATTTATGTAAAGACTTGCCAGCAGGATCAGCCGGGTGTTGACGCTGAGCTGTTGCCAACGACGGTGCTTTTTCAGGTCAATCAGCACAGTAAAACCAATGCCACCGACTATAAACAAACCACTGATAATCATATTAACCGGAATACTGGCGGCGTAGGGCATCAGGCTGGCGCTGTCCAGCGCAAAGCCGGCATTATTAAAAGCGGATATTGTGTAGAAAAAGGCATGATAAAAAGCCGTCGACAAGCCGAGTTCCTGATACCAGACTATTGTCAGCAACACCATGCCAAGTGCTTCTATCACCACAGAGTAAAGTAAAACGGCTTTAGCTATCTGCACAACCTGGGCCAGGCTGGTTTGATTCATCGCTTCCTGAGCAATTTTCTGTTGTGTTAAGCCAATGCGGGTGCCAAGGCTTATCACCGCCACGACGGCAAACGTCATAAACCCTAGTCCACCCGCCTGAATCAAACCGGCAATCACCAACTGGCCAAATAACGTAAAATGGCTGCCAGTATCAACCACCACCAACCCTGTTACCGTAACAGCCGAGGTGGCGGTAAACAGGGCCTGCAATGGCGTCAGGGGTGCCGTAGTGGCGACAGGCAGCAGTAATAACAGAGATCCCAGGGTGATCAATGCCATAAAACCGAGCGCTAGCACTGCCGGCGGGCTTAATTTCAATCTGATCTGATTAAGAGGGCGAAGCCGCTTGTACGGCAGATTATGGGGTAACCAGTTTTTCATCGTCGTTATGTCATCAGCTGTGTCTGATTAGCTTAATTTGGGCGCTAACGACTTGAGAATGTCCAGGCTGCCAGCCAGTACCAGACTGTCATGACTTTCTAACACGAAGTCGGGCTGTACCGGCGAAAATACCTTGTCGCGTCGCTTTACCAATACGGCTTTGACAAAAGCCTGCCCATCTGCAAGTAATTCTTGAATGCGGCTACCCTGCAAACGAGGGATAATATCGATTTCTACCAGATACTGATTGTGCCCCAAAGCCAGATATTGGTTCACCATCGGGTAGTTCAGAGCTTGCGCGACTTTGACACCCATTTCCTCTTCCGGATGGATGATCCGGCTTACACCCAGACGTGTCAGGATAGTGTGATGCGCTTTCGAGGTGGCCTTTACCCAAATCTGACTTACCCCGAGATTTTTCAGATTGAGCACACACAAAATACTGGCCTCGAGATTTTCACCGATGGCAACCAGCGCCGCATCACAACCCGGAATATCCAGCTCAGCTAAAGCTTGCTCGTCCGTAGCATCCGCTATCACGGCGTGACTAAGATGATCGGCTAATCGGTTGATAAACTTCACGTTACTATCAATTCCGATCACCTGATGTCCTAGCCGCATCAGTTCCAGTGAAGCGGCAGAGCCAAATCGGCCCAGACCTATTACCGCAAATTTTGACATTATCGCTGCTGTCCCGGTTGGAAATGGTCTGCATTAAAGACACTAATACTCTAACTGTCAGCCCTTAACGGCGAAATTTTATAAAATCTTTATAGCCGTAGCGCTAATCTTTAGAAAAGCTTTACAGCGGGCCTGTTCTGCGCCGGTTAAGCTAATTGCTCATCCAGATCGCTGTTGTAGTTTATGTCGACCTACTCCTATTCTTTTGCCGATCGGCAGACCCGAACCCAGCATTTCTTCTACCGGGTATTGGGCTATTTATTAGTGAGCCTTAGCGCAGCGCAGTTACTGACCATGATGGTCAGCTTCAGCTTTGCCGAGCGGGAGTTCTGGAACTTCCTGCTTTCTGCCATTGTGACGGTGATCACCGGAGTCGTGCTGGTCATGCGTTCCGGTGGCGCTGTGCATCTGAAAAAACGCTATTTATTTTTGTTAACGACACTGTGCTGGCTGAGTATTTGTATTTTCTCTGCCTTGCCGCTGTATCTGAGTATTCCGGGGTTAAGCGTGACCGATGCCTGGTTTGAGACGGTGTCGGCTATTACCACCACCGGCTCTACGGTATTAAGCAATCTGGATACGATGTCTAAGGGCGTGCTGTTCTGGCGGGCAATGCTGCAATGGATTGGTGGCATCGGCATTATCGTGATGGCGATTGCCATCTTACCGGCGTTAAAAATTGGCGGCATGAAGCTGTTTAAAACAGAAAGCTCCGATATCTCCGATAAAATACTGCCACGTAGCAGCAGTTTGTCGGGCTATATTTTGTTGGTCTATCTGGCGATTACTCTGGCGGCCAGTTTGAGTTACAAACTGGGTGGCATGTCCTGGTTTGATGCTATAACCCATGGCATGACTTCGTCCGCCACCGGTGGTTTTGCTAATTATGACGCTTCCTTTGGGCATTTTAATGATAAACCCTGGCTGCTCTGGTTGGCCAGTTTGTGGATGACGTTAGCTGCCTTACCTTTTGTACTCTTTGTCGGTATGGCCAAAGGCGACAAGTGGGCTTTGCTGCGCGATCCGCAGGTTAAAGCCTTTTTAGCGATAGTCGTGATGGTAGCTTTGCTATTAAGCCTGTATCAGGTATGGCATCATCAGCGCCCGTGGTGGGATGCGCTGACGCACAGTGTGTTTAATGTAATTTCAGTGATTACCACCTGTGGCTATGCCTCTGAAGATTACACGCTCTGGGGCAGTATGGCCGTGGTTTTGTTCTTTTATCTGACATTTTGCGGCGGTTGCTCCGGTTCGACCTCCGGCGGCCTGAAGATTTTTCGCACCCAACTGGCCGGCTATTTACTGCTAAAACAATTTAATTTACTGATCCATCCCAATGCCGTCTGGACTCAGAAATATGGCAGTAAAAAAGTCGATGACAGCTTGCTGGGAGCCGTGCTGGCCTTTGCTTTTATCTATTTTGCCACCATCGCTGCGCTGGCATTAGTGTTATCGATGTTTGAACTGGATCTGGTCACTGCTCTAACCGGAGCGGCTACGGCGGTAAGTAACGTAGGGCCCGGGATGGGCGAGATTATTGGCCCGGCCGGCAACTTTGCCAGCTTACCCGCCGGTGCAAAGTGGAGCCTGACCTTTGGTATGTTACTGGGCAGACTGGAGATTTTAACTATGCTATTGTTATTTACGCCCATGTACTGGCGTTATTAAGTTGAACTGATTATGAAGAATCGTCCTGCGCAGCGTGTAAGCGGCTGGCAACTTGTGTTGCTGACGCTGGTCATGCCGGTTGTTATTGCCTTGCTATTATTGCCGGCACGGGTGATGGCGACCACAACCGATGTTGCCATGTTACAGCTGTTGTGGGTGACCTGGGTGGCACAATATGCGGGGCAACGCTGGGCCATTATTTGTACCTTCGTCAGTGTGCTGTTGTTAAATTTACTCTTTGTTGAGCCGTACTACACCTTATTCGTGCATCAGGGCGATTACCTGATCACCTTTGTGGTAATGCTGCTGTTGGGCATTTTTATTGCCCGTTTATCTGGCCGACTGCGCTTTGAACTGGCCCGCGCCAAAAAGCATCTGCGCCAACGCCAGTTACTGGCGGGTAAGGCCCGGCAAGCCAGAATGCAAGCCGAGCTTGAGCACAGTCGCGCCATGATGCTGCGCTCTTTATCTCACGATTTACGCACTCCACTGGCAACCATTATGGGAGCCTCCAGCATGCTGGCTGAGCAGGATGTGGCGCTGAGTGCCGAGCAGATCCGCGAGCAGGCCGGTCATATTTATCGCCAGGCCAGTTTGTTGAACGCGCATTTTGACAAAGTGATGGAGTTAAGCCGGGTGCAGCAAATGCAAAGCTCCGTTGTATTAGCTATCCACAGTATCAACGATATTATCTCTGCTGCGATCGCCAGGCGGGCTATGCTATTAGCAGAACAGCAGTTCGAGATACAGTTAGCTGCCACAGACTGTGTGGCCGATGCCACCTTACTGGAAATTGCACTGGCCAATATGCTGGAAAATGCCGTGAAGTACGGTAAGCCACCGCTGCAAATCACCTTTACGCGGCAGGCGGGAAACTATCGATTGCAGGTGATAAACCCGGTTGCCAGCGAGCGTAAGGCACAGCGTGATAGTAGTAGTGGTCTGGGTACCGCGATTTGTGAGGCGGTGATGCACCTGCATCAGGGCCATTTTGCTGCGGCTGTCGCCGAAAACGGGTATTTTACGGCTAGTCTGAGTTGGCCTGACCATCCGCTTGCTCATCAACAACAGGCGCTAACAGATGTCTAAGTGTGTGCGTATCACCCTACAAGGAGTTGTCTTTGGCTGAACGTATCCTGGTGCTGGAGGATGATCCGGCGATGCAAAGTTTTCTCACCACCTTGCTGAAAACCAAAGCCTATCAAGCGCTGAGTTTCGAGCAAGGTTTACCGGCGCTACAGTATTTAGTGCAGCAAAGCGTAGATCTGATCTTGTTGGACTTAGGGCTGGCAGATATGGATGGTCAGCATTGGCTTACGCAATTACGCAGCTGGTCTGATATCCCAGTTATTGTTATTTCGGCGCGACAAAGTGAGCAAGACAAAGTAAAGGCGCTGGATAACGGCGCTAATGATTATGTGACCAAACCCTTTAGCGCAGCTGAGTTATTAGCGCGGATCCGGGCGAACCTGCGCCAAAGCATACCTTCGCAGCAGGTATTTAGTTTTGGACAAATTCAGGTTGACCCGGTACAACGCAAGGTGAGCCGGGCAGGGCAGGATATTCATCTTACCAAAACCGAATACGATATTTTGCTGTTGTTGCTGCGCCATGCGGACAGGGTGCTAACCCATAATCAAATTCTCAGCCAGGTCTGGGGCGCGGCCTATATCGACAGGCCTGAATATGTCCGGGTACATATGGGGCAATTACGGCAGAAACTGGAAGAGCTGCCGGCAGCGCCCCGTTACCTTAAGACTGAACCTGGTGTCGGTTATCGCCTGACACTGGGTTAACACTATTACTGAATATAAGAATTGTCGTCGGTCGGGGAGCAGAGCATGAGAAATGGGCTGTTGGCGGTGTTGTTACTTGTTATTTTGTCGGCCTGTGAGCGTTCAGCGGTATTACATAAATTCTCTGGCCAGGCGCAGGGTACAACCTATAGCGTAACCTACTGGAGTCAAACGACGGTCGAGCGGCAGCAATTTGAGCAGGCGATCGCAACAGAGTTACAACGGTTGGATAAGTTAATGTCAAATTATCGGCCAGACTCGGTGATTGAGCATTTTAATCAAAGCGAGACGTTGGAGCCGCTTCACGTCGGTGAGGAAATCACTCAACTGGTGTTAACGGCACAGCGTATTAGCCAGGCCACTGCGGGTTGCTACGATCCGACTGTCAGACCGTTGTTTTCATTGTGGGGTTTTCGGGCACAACAGCTGTATATTCCAACCCAGGACGAACTTAACGCTATTGCACCGCAACTTGGCATCGATAACGTCATCGTCTCAGACGCTTTAACACTCCAAAAACCACATCCCCAGCTCAGTATTGATCTGTCATCCATTGCACAGGGGTATTCGGTGCATCGGCTTACGGTGATTGCCGAACACTTTGGTATTGAAAATTATTTGATAGAGATAGGCGGCGAGTTACAAACCCGGGGCAAAAAGCCGGATGGCAGCCATTGGCGCATCGCAATCGAGCGGCCACTGCCAGGGGCGCAACAGCTGCAAAAAATTGTGCAAATAGAGCAACAGGAGCCACTGGCAATTATGACTTCCGGTACCTATCGCCATTTTTATGATCACGACGGGACGCGTTATAGTCATATTCTGGATGGCCGTAATCTGAGACCGGTAACCCATAGCACCGTATCCGTGACGGTACTACATGATGATTTAACAGAGGCCGATGCCTGGTCAACAGCGTTACTCTGTTTGGGAAGCGCTGAAGGTTTAGACGTTGCAGAAGCTTATTCACTGGCGGTGCTATTTATTGACCAACAGGACAAGCAATTAACAGAGCTAAAAACCAGCCATCTACGAGAGCACAAAGGCATAAAGCTGATGGACGTAAAATGAGAGAATTCAATTTGAATTAATGACTGCTTTGAGCGACAAGCAGAGATTGCCTTCGAACAAAAACCCCCTTACGAATGTCTGGTTTGACTGAAAAACCAGACATTTTTCAGTCTGAATTGAGTAATGCTTGTCTTGCATAACCTGCCTGATGCTTTCAAGGAAAGGTGAACGAGTAATGTAAGTCTCCTTTGTTGATTATCGAGTGTATTACTGAGAAGTCTCAGTAATATAGTAAAATAAAAGTAAATTAAGTCTTTAACTAGCTTCTTAAGTTATTGATTTTCAATAAACTCATAGGTATAAATTTGTCTTGCCTTTCGGTTGTTACTGAGAGGTCTACATAATAACTGTTAGGAAATATAAGAGGAAAGTATGGATTTGTCTTTAATTATATCTATAACAACAAGTATTGTAATTTCTTTCTTTTTCGGCCGATATTACACTCTTAGGAAGCAAAAAACAAATAAGCAAATTCAAGAAATTGAAAACAGCATCGAGTATTTGAGAAAAATTAGAGCTAAACCAACGGAACTTATTCGCCATGCATTTTCAAGGATATTTTTGATTCTTTTTCTGATATGCATTGGGCTTTTCCTTCCTGTTTTCTTTGGATTTATAATGCAGAACTCTCAAAATCCATTTTTAAATAGCATGGGACTTTGGCTCCAGTTAATCTTTTTGATGCTTTCACTTATTGCCAGTTTTTATTCGTTTCAAATATTTAACGATGTAGTTAATTATGATGCCGCAATCAAAAAACATAATGAAAAGATAAATAGATTGAAAAAGAAAATAGAGCATACCTAATAACCTGCAGCAGCGTGCTGCCACCTGAGGCTGGTATCTAATTCAGAAAATGAGTGATGTTGTAAAAAAAATTCCTAACAATCGCATTAAACAACGCGGCCTGCGGCCGCAGGATACGCAACAAGTTGCTCGCCGTTTAGGCGTGCGTTATATCGTAGGTCTATATTGGGGATAGCTCTTGGATAAAAAAACTGAAGAAAAAAAATTGCTCAAGTGTTTAAGCTACATTAGCTATTTGCAAAAAGGAAATAAGCCTAGATTTCCAGCTGAGGCGATTAGGCATTTAGCTAACCTACTTCAATCTATAGAAAAACTGTCGGCAAGTGACGGAAGATTCAAAGTTACAATTGGTATAACAACACCTAATGGTAATATTGATGTAAATCTTCTTGAAGATTGCGGCTATGTATTCCACCACTTGTTCCCTGTTCTTTTCTCTGCGCCAAGTAACAACACTATCGACCAATATTTTAAGGTAACAACTTCGTTCCTCTCATCGAGTAACATTTCTAACACCCTAAAAGCACAAATAATAGATTTTGAAAACCAAAGCTTTAAGGATGTGTTGGAGCAAGGGTTTGTATACAGTCCGCATGGATTTGAAGCTCTAGAATCTAGATTGAAATTCTGTAGGGTAGGATTGGCCAAACAAAATGATAATGCGTTTGGTGATCTCAATGCAATTAAAAATATATTTTCTACCTATGTTTCAAAAGCTCTGAAGTATTTTGTAAATAATGGTCAGTTTCTGCAAGGATCATCTTTCCTTTACACCTTACTAGAAAGCTCAGATTCTATTATTGAGAAAACATGTATTGTTAGGTTTATAATTTCTCATAACACCTTATTTAACTTGAGTAGTAAGACAGAACTAAGCTCTCTACTTGATGAGTATGAAGACGAGTACAGCTCTGAGGATGTTGATTTTATGAGATCTGAAATTGATTCAGATCCTAGCTCAATGCATGTATCGTTTTTCTCCTTTGGAAATGGAAATCTATCTCTTAAATCAACTAGAAATAGAGATGTAGTTACAGTTATTAGTTTTTCTATACCTAATGCATGTACTGACAACGAAACCCGCCTAGTAGAAGCTGGCGATAAAACCACAATAATCCTTTCGCCTGTCACAGCATTTTGGGCTGATCCAATGTTCAAAGTTATGAGTGACTGGAAAGTAGCAAATATGGGATGGAGTCATTTTTGTGACGTGGAGCCAAAAGAAGGAAGAGGCTATACGCATGTTCAAGTGGTAATAAATGAACTATTTTCACCAGATGTCGAGCTATTAGAGGACTCTAATAAACCAATCGATTTTAGCCAAAATGAGGCCCTCATGGGGCGTCCTTTCTACCCACATAAAGATTTTGTTGTACGAGTAATGCTGGATAACTTTGTCGACCTAAGAGAATGCTTGGATATTGATAAAGGAGATATAAATATAAATTTATTTTCCAACTACTTTGTTCAACATATTGATAGTTCGACGGGTGAAAGCATCCATCATAAGCTATTTGCTATTACGAACCCTGATTCCTATTCAAAAACCACAACTAAATTTATTGAACGACTCAATAGTATAAATCTTTCTGATTCCTTGGTGGACGTTAGAGATTTACTCACTTCAACTAAAATAGAAACAGAAAAAAATTTGATGGAGTTTGTCAATCGATCTATTGATTTGTTTGTAAAGCACAATGTTGAAAATCATGGTGGCTACAAATACTTGTGGAATACGGATAGCACAGGGGAGCTAAAGCCCAGGGCAAGATCACGAACATTTATCGCGCACTTTAACATAACTGATTGACCGCGATCTTCAGCTGTGATCAGATACTGGCTTTTGCGCGGA